>WOYI010792080.1_pt1 | contig 58232 bp, 56 predicted proteins | sample 6423411 | NCBI WGS metagenome assembly WOYI01 (sample SAMN13441803, study PRJNA592873) | oil field metagenome | biome: oil field; feature: oil-well bore; material: oil-contaminated soil; isolation source: oil-contaminated soil from oil-well borehole | place: Germany: Wietze | collected 2016-10-18 ... | reverse complement strand
CTAGCGAACCGTGGCTCGGATCACGCGGGTCGGCTCCGAGATCACGCCGTCGCCGACCGGCTCGACGCGGACATTCGACAGACGGAAGCTGCGGATCTGCTTCGCGGCGGCGGCTATCTCATTGGTCGCATTGGAGCCCTTGAGGAGAATCAGCTCGCCACCGTTGCGCACAAGCGGCGCGGTCAGTGGGATCAGTGTCTTCAAACTACTCACCGCGCGCGCGGTCACAGCATCCAGAATCGAGCCTTGCGTCCAGTCCTCGCCCCGAGCGCGCAGAACTTCGACGTTGTTGAGACCAAGCTCGGCGACCTGCTCCTTCAGCCAGGTGACACGCCGCTCCATCGGCTCGATGAGCACCCAGTGGACGTCCGGGCGAGAGATCGCCAGCACGAGCCCGGGGAGACCCGCACCGGAACCGACATCGCCGACGCGGCCTCCCGTGGGGAACAGGGGAGCGGCCACAGCCGAGTTGAGTATGTGCCGGGTCCACAGGCGCGGGAGTTCCAGGGGTCCGATCAGGCCCCGCTCCTCACCGTGCTGGGCCAGCGCCGTGGTGAACTGTCGCGCGAGCCCCACTCGCTCACCGAAGACCTCGCCAGCGGCGTCAGGTTCCCGTTCGAGCATCAGGGATGTTTCACGTGAAACATCAGCCGCGACGGATGACCGTGTGACGGTCCGCGCCCTCGCCATAGGACTCGGACACGAAGCCTCTTTCCGAGACGATGTCGTGCACGAGCTTGCGCTCGTAACTCGACATCGCCGGCAGAGAAGCCTGAGACACACCCTCGTCGAGACGCGCGATTGCGCGATCCACAAGCTTCTGCAGCTGAAGCTGCCGCGCGCCGCGAGAACCGCCGACATCCAGGATGAGCCGCGAGAAGCGACCCGTCTTGGTCTGGACCGCGATGCGGGTGAGTTCCTGCAGCGCCTGGACGGTATCGGGCTCGGAGATCAACGCCAGCGCCGCGTCATCCTCATTCTCAACGGAGACGTAGGCACGTCCACCGCGGACATCGAGGGCGAGGTCACCGTCGATGTCAGCGATGTCAAGCAAGCCCTCGAGAAAATCGGCGGCGACGTCTCCCTCCTGCTCCAGCTGTTCAACTGTCGCCGTCGGACGGAGGGTGTCCTGTTCGGGTGTGGTGGTCATGTAGATCCTCGCGAATCGTTCAGGAATCCGTGGGTGGGTTGTTCTTCTGCGCCTGCTTCTTTGCGCGCTGCTTGTTGACCGGCTGCTGACGCTTGGGGGTCTGCGCCTTGGCCTTCTGTGCCTCGTCGTACAGACGCTGCTGCTCAGCCTGATACTTCTCAAGCGGGATGATCTTGCCCTGGGCGTCGAGCGCCTTGCCCTTGCGAGCCAGTCGTTCTTCCCGCGCCTTAGCCGCGTCGGAACCCGGCGTCGGCAGGTTACGGATGACGACGAACTGCTGCACCATCGTCCAGATGTTGGAGGTGAACCAGTACAGAACAACCCCCAGCGGGAAGAAGACTCCCGAGAAGATGAACGCGAGCGGCAGAACGTAAAGCATGATCTTCTGCATCTGGTACGCCTGGCCGGTCTTGGCCTCGGGTGACAGGTTCTTCGAGATGATCTGCAGTTGGGTGATGAACTGCGAAGCGATCATCAGGATCACCAGGATGATCAGGATGACGACGGCGACCGTTTCTCCCGCGCCCATCGCCTCGATCATGTTGATGTGCAGGGGAGCGACTCCGAAGAGCTGCGCTTCGTAGAACTGCTTCGTCAGGTCGACATTCAGGAGCCCGACGCCGCCCATGCTCCATTCGGCATGCTTCTTCACGTCAGAAAGCGTGTAGAACATACCCAGCAGAATGGGCATCTGCACAAGCAGTGGCAGGCAACTCGACACGGGGGTCGTACCGTGCTTCTTATAGAGGGCCATGGTCTCGCGACTCATCGCCTCACGCGAGAGCTGATCCTTCTTCCCCCGGTACTTGTCCTGGACTTTTCTCAGTTCAGGAGCAATCTCCATCATTTTGCGTTGGCTCTTGATCTGACGCACGAACAGCGGGATCAACGCCGAACGCACCACGATCACGAGCCCGATGATCGACAGCACCCACGTGACGCCGGCATCCGCTTCCATCCCGATGGACGTGAACACCCAGTGCCAGAACACCAGGATCGCCTCGACGATGAACTTGAAGGGCCACATGATCGTGCTGAAGAAGTCGAGGCCCGTGCTCGGCATCGGCGTCGTCGGCGTCGGTACAGCCGGTGACGGAGTCGCAGCGGCAAAGAGAAGATCCAGCACGGATCAGTCCTTTCTGGAAGGCACGACGAATCCGTGCGGAGTCAGTTCGTGACGGAAATGCGCGTGCGGCTTGACGTCGTCGATGCCGCCCTGAGCCCAGGGGTGACACCGAGAGAGACGAGCCGCCGCGAGGGCCGCACCCTTGATCACTCCGTGCTGCTGCACAGCGCCGACGGCGTAAGCCGAGCACGAAGGGTAGTACTTGCACACGTCGCCGTAGACGTGGGAGATCGTCGCGCGATATCCGTGAAGAGCGGCGAGCACGACGTTTCGAGGAAGGAGAGGGATGCCGCGCAGAGCATCGGAAGCCGCGACCGCTCCATCTCCAGTCGCTGAAACGGGAAGAGTTGAAGCGCTCACGCCGCCGCTTTCCGCTCGAGGCATCGAGTGACCTCGTCGCGCAGCTGCTGATAGTCGGCAGTCGCAGCGGACGGCAGCGCACGGATGACGACATCTGCACCCGCGCGCACTCCGGGCACCGCTTCGGCGCACACAGCCTTGAGCCGGCGGCGCACGGTGTTGCGGGTCACAGCGTTCCCCACTTGCTTACTGACGATGAAGCCAAACCTCGGCGATCGTTCTTCGAAGGTGTTGACCACGTATGTCACCGTTCGCGGACCGGAACAGCGGGAGCCTCCCCGCACGACGGATCGGTAATCGTCGCCCCGGGTGATCCGGTTCCCGCGCGCCAGCACGGGTTTCGGATCAGGCCGACAGCTCGGCGCGGCCTTTGGCGCGGCGAGCCGAAAGGATACCGCGGCCGGCGCGGGTGCGCATGCGTGCACGGAAGCCGTGCTTCTTGGCCCGGCGGCGGTTGTTGGGCTGGAACGTGCGCTTGGTCATGAGGATCACTCCGGATCGGCGGTCACCGGAACGCTCTAGACCGGGGACACGGGTTACAGGGACTGCCCATGCGGGCATAAGTCAACCGATTAAGGCTACGTCGAGAAGGTCCGAAACTCAAACTGACGAAATCGGTCACGCATTATCCACCGATCAAGATCGGCATCTGGCGACGACACGCGGCCCGCACCTACAGTGGATTTTGCGCCGGACACCCTCGCTGGCTAGCGTGTCACGGATAGTTATCCACAGCTGTGGACCGGTGGACCAGTGGCGGTCACCCTCGCTTCACCAATCACCTCCCGGGAGGGACATGTCTCAGCACGAAGTTCCGGATGTCCCGGTCTGGATCGCCGTGCTCGATGAACTCATGCGCGACGAGAGGGTCACTCCGCAACTCCAGGGTTTCGTGAGCCTGGCCGTCGCCCAGGGCGTGATGGGCGGCACCCTCTATCTCGATGTGCCCAATGATCTGACGGCTGCGCAGCTGAACAAGCGCCTGCGTGCTCCGATCATGGAGGCCCTGACGAAAGTCGATGTGCAGCCATCCGCAACATCGTTTCGTGTCGTGGTGAACCCAGAGATCGCCGACGCGCACGACACCGCACCGGTGCCCGTCCAGTCGGCCGCCCCCCAGATCACGGCCCTCCGTCCCGCGTCGGAAGAGTATGCCGATCAGGGAGCATCATCCGCCCGCAGCGACACCCAGCTGAACCCCAAGTACAGCTTCGACAACTTCGTCGTCGGTCAATCGAACCGCTTCGCACACGCGGCGGCCGTCGCCGTGGCAGAAGCCCCGGCGAAGGCATACAACCCGCTCTTCATCTACGGCGACTCAGGATTGGGGAAGACTCACCTCCTGCATGCAATCGGTGACTATGCACTCAGCCTCTACACGGGAATCCGGGTTCGGTACGTCTCGAGCGAAGAGTTCACGAACGACTTCATCAATTCGATCGCCAACAACCGGGGCTCCGCGTTCCAGGCACGCTACCGAGATGTCGACATCCTCCTGATCGATGACATCCAGTTTCTGCAGGGCCGGCAAGAGACCCAGGAAGCCTTCTTCCATACATTCAACACGCTGCACGATCATGACAAGCAGGTCGTGATCACCAGTGATGTGCCGCCGCGGCAGCTCACCGGATTCGAAGACCGGATGCGCAGCCGGTTCGAGTGGGGCCTGATCACGGACGTCCAGGCACCCGATCTCGAAACACGAATCGCCATTCTCCGCAAGAAGGCACAGTCCGAGAGACTCCTCGTCCCCGACGACGTTCTGGAGTACATCGCCACGAAGGTGTCCTCGAACATCCGCGAGCTCGAAGGCGCCCTCATCCGAGTCTCGGCCTTCGCCAGCTTGAATCGCTCGAGCCTCGACATCTCTCTCGCCCAGACAGTGCTGCGCGACATCGTGGACACCGACGACGCGAACATCATCTCGCCGACCGACATCATCACCGCGACGGCCCAGTACTTCCGGCTCTCCGTAGATGACCTCTACGGCTCCAGTCGATCACAATCGATTGCGACGGCTCGACAGATCGCGATGTACCTCTGTCGCGAACGCACGAGCCTGTCGTTGCCGAAGATCGGTCAGCTGTTCGGAAACCGAGATCACACGACCGTGATGTATGCCTGCAAGAAGATCGCAGACCTGATGAAGGAACGCCGGTCGATCTACAACCAGGTCTCCGAGATCACGACATTACTCAGCCGCGTCGGCCGTTGACGGGCCGCAATCGCGCGTTTTTCACAGTGTGGACAAGTTGTGGATAACTCGGTGACGGACACGTACTTCTGTGAACGGATGACGATTCCCTGTGGAGGAGGCGGGAGCAGACCTCGTGTCGAGAACTGCCCCCGATGACGGTTCTCCGCAGCTCGCCCACAAGTTACAAGCGTGTCGTTCCGGTGTCCCGACACGCCTCCGCCGACTTATCCACAGTTTCCACAGGGGTTAACAAGAAGACAGACACCTTTCCCAGAGAAACCCGTTCGATCACCGAAACGTCGCATCAGCCGTTCGTGACGGCCCTGCCGCATCCGGCCGACGAGGGCACTAGCATGAGAGGGCTTTAGTCGACCCGAGGGAGCGCCAGTGAAGTTCCACGTGAATCGCGACGTGTTCAGCGAGGCCGTGTCGTTCGTCGTCAAGCTCCTGCCGCAGCGAAACCCTCAGCCCATCCTGGCCGGTGTGCTGATCGAGGCATCAGACGAAGGTCTGTCGCTCGCAGCATTCGATTATGAAGCGTCGGCGCGCACAACGATCGAAGCCAGTGTCGACACTCCCGGTACGATCCTCGTCCACGGGCGTCTGCTGTCCGAGATCGCGAGCCGCCTGCCGAACGCACCTGTCCAGATAGAGGTCGGAGATGACGAGGGAATCGTGTTGACGTGCGGATCTGCCCGCTTCACTCTCGCGTCGATGCCCGTGCAGGAATACCCCGCGATTCCCGAGGTGTCCGGCGAATCCGGTCTCGTGCCCGCGGAGGAGTTTGCGACGGCGATCGCCCAGGTCGCCTTCGCCGCATCACGCGATGATGTGACTCCCGTGCTGACGGGTGTGCAGCTCGAAGTCGCCGGCACGCAGCTGAGTCTGGTCGCAACCGATCGCTACCGCGTGGCTCTGCGGGACGTCTCATGGGATAGCGGAAGCGTCGCGATCGGCGAAGCCGTGACAGCACTCGTGCCGGCACGAACGCTCACCGAAGTCGGAAAGACCTTCGCTCACTCCGGTGACATCAAGATCTCCTTCTCCGGTTCCGGGGATCGAGAGATCATCGCTTTCACCGCGGCGAACAAAACGGTCACATCATTGCTGATCAAGGGCAACTTTCCTCCGGTTCGGCGCCTCTTCCCCGATCAGACTGATCACTACGCCGTCGTGAACACGGCCGAACTCGTCGAAGCCGTTCGGCGCGTGTCGCTCGTCCTTGATCGATCCGCTCCTTTGCGATTCACCTTCAGCGAAGAGGGCGTCTCGATGGATGCCTCCGGCACCGAACAGGCTCGCGCCTCCGAGTCGGTGGACGCGACGCTCATGGGTGAGGATGTCACGCTGGGTCTCAATCCGCAGTACCTGCTCGAGGCGCTCGGCGCCGTCAAGAGCGAATTCACCCGGATCACTTTCACCTCGAGCGAAAACGCGAACAAGCTGAGCCCGGTCCTCATCACCCCGCAGACCTCAGGTGGTCCCGAGAGCTTCAAGTATCTGCTGCAGCCGAACCTGCTTCTGCGCTGACGACAGCAGTGTCTGTCGCGGTGCCTAGGCTGATCCGGTGATCGTCGAGCAGCTGAGCCTTGTCGACTTCCGCAACTATGCGGCTGCCGATGTGGCTCTGACCGCCGGCGCGAACGTCCTCATCGGCCGGAACGGTCAGGGCAAGACAAATCTGGCGGAGGCGATCGCCTTTCTCGCGACGCTCGGTTCGCACCGCGTCTCGCAAGATGCGCCGATGGTCCGTGATGGAGCAGACGCCGCGATCATCCGCGCCCGTCTCGCCCACGGAGATCGGCGCATCGTCCTCGAGGTACAGCTCAACCGTTCCGGCTCCAACAGGGCGCGGGTCAACGGCGCGGCAGTGCGACCCGCAGAGCTCCCTCGATATGCCCAGGTGGTGCTGTTCGCTCCCGAAGACCTGCAGATCGTGCGTGGCGATCCTTCCTCACGTCGGCGTTTCGCCGACCAGTTGCTCGTCCAGCGCTCACCTCGGATGGCTGGAGTGCTCGCCGACTACGATCGGGTTCTGAAGCAGCGCAACGCCCTCCTGAAGTCGGCGCGATCTCGGAGCGTACGCGGTGAGGGACTTTCCACACTCGGGGTCTGGGATGACAAACTCGTGAACCTGGGCACCGAGGTCATCCGTGCACGACTCGCGATCGCCGCCGATCTGTCAGCGCCGGTCGTCGAAGCCTACGCGGCGATCGCCGGTGAGGATCATCACCCCGAGCTGGAGTGGAGTCTGACGATCCACGGCGCTGATTCGGCGGACGAGGGTGCTGAGCTGGATTCTTCGCCGCTGGGCACGGGGACCGTCGGGCCGAGCGTGGATGAGATCGCTGCGGCTTTCCGCCAGTCTCTCGTTGCGAAACGTTCGCAGGAACTCGACCGGGCCCTCACTCTCGTCGGACCACATCGCGATGATCTTCTGCTGCGTGTGCGGGGGCTTCCGGTGAAGGGCTACGCCTCACACGGAGAATCGTGGTCGATCGCACTTGCGTTGCGACTCGCGTCGGCGCGACTGCTGCGCGCCCGATCACAGCTCGGCGACCCTGTGCTGATCCTCGACGATGTCTTCGCTGAGCTCGATGCCGACCGGCGCAGGCGATTGGCCGGGCTCGTGGCAGATTTCGAGCAGGTCATCGTCACGGCTGCGGTCCAAGATGATGTGCCGTCGGTGCTGCGAGCACATACCGTTCGAGTCGTCGCCGGTACGATTCAGGAGGTCGATGATGACTGATCCCATCCTCCCCGCCGTACCGGAGACCGTCGCGACCTACCTTCGGCTGCGCGGACTCGAACCATCGGCGCGCACAGTACGGCGTCGCAGGAAGCGCGGCGACGTCGATGATGACAAGTTGCCCTTTGCTCCCGGTCGTGACCCCAGGGGTGTCGGCGACGTGTTGGCAGACCTCACGCGACAAGCCGGCTGGGAATCGCAGCTCGCCCGCGAGGACCTGGTGCTCCAATGGGGGCAGGTGACGGGTGCAGAGACCGCCCGTCACGCCGATCCCGTCGCGCTGGTCGACGGCATCCTCACCGTTCAGTGCGACTCGACCGCCTGGGCGAAGAACCTCCAGCTCATGCGTGCGGAAATCGTGACGCAGCTCATTCGCCGCTTCCCCGAAGCCGGGGTCCAGAGCGTGCGTTTTGTCGGGCCGGACGTTCCCTCTTGGAAATGGGGCCCCAGAGCCGTTCCAGGGCGGGGTCCTCGCGATACCTACGGGTAATCCACGTCCTGCGGAGTCCAGTCTCATTTCCGCGCGCCACAGGGCCGTTCAGCGGGCGCGGAGGGGATAGCATGGAGAGATTCTTCGATTCGGTCTGGAGTGCTCGAACAAATGACGTCTGAAACCCCTGACAGCATTCCCGAGGCGCTCCCCACTCCGTCGCAGAAGGTGCACAACGACTACGGGGCCGACGAGATCCAGGTGCTCGAGGGCCTTGAAGCAGTGCGCAAGCGCCCCGGGATGTACATCGGTTCGACGGGTGAGCGCGGACTCCACCACCTTGTCTACGAGATCGTCGACAACTCCGTCGACGAAGCGCTCGCCGGGTACTGCGACACGATTCATGTCACGATCCTCGAGGACGGCGCTCTCCGGGTGGTCGACAATGGTCGCGGTATCCCGGTCGACATCCACAAAGCCGAGGGCAAGTCGACCGTCGAGGTCGTCCTCACCGTTCTCCACGCCGGCGGCAAGTTCGGAGGTGGCGGATACGCCGTCTCGGGTGGCCTGCACGGAGTGGGTTCGTCTGTTGTCAACGCACTGTCCACACGACTCGATGTCACCGTCAAGCGCCAGGGTCATGCGTGGCGGCAGACCTTCCGCGACGGCGGCACTCCCGTGGCTCCGCTTGCGCAGGAGGAGGAGACGGAAGAGACCGGAACGACCATCACCTTCTGGCCGGATGCCGGGATCTTCGAGACCGTCGACTTCGATTACGACACTCTGCGCACTCGGTTCCAGCAGACCGCCTTCTTGAACAAGGGGCTCCGGATCACGCTGAACGATCTCCGCCCCGATTCCGCCTACGTCATCGATGAGGACGGCACGGCGGTCACGGTGCAGCCGCACGATGACTTCCTCTACGAGCGCGGGTTGGTCGACTATGTCGAGTACCTCAACAGGGTGCGGAAGGCCGACGTCGTCAACGACGAGATCATCGAGATCGAGGCAGAAGACACCGTCCGGCACATCTCGCTCGAGCTCGCGATGCAGTGGACCACGAGCTACACCGAGAACGTCTTCACTTTCGCCAACACGATCAACACCCACGAGGGTGGCACGCACGAAGAGGGCTTCCGCGCGGCGATGACCACCTACATCAACAAGTACGCCCGTGAGAAGGGCCTCCTGAAAGAGAAGGACGACAACCTCACCGGCGAAGACATTCGTGAGGGGCTGACGGCCGTCATCTCGGTGAAGCTGTCCGAACCGCAGTTCGAGGGTCAGACCAAGACGAAGCTCGGCAACACCGAGGCGAAGGCGTTCGTCCAGAAGGTCGTCGGCGACCAGCTCACCGACTGGCTTGATCGCAATCCGGTGCAGGCGAAGCGCGTCATCACGAAGGCGATCGATGCCGCGACCGCGCGCCTGGCGGCGCGCAAGGCGCGCGAGACCGCGCGGCGCAAGAGTGTCTTCGAGTCGGCCTCCATGCCCGACAAGCTCAAGGATTGCACGAGCAAGGATCCATCGATCAGTGAGATCTTCCTGGTCGAGGGCGATTCCGCCGGAGGCTCGGCGGTGCGGGGTCGTGATCCCGAGACACAGGCGATCCTGTCGCTGCGCGGCAAAGTGCTCAACGTCGAGAAGGCGCGGCTGGATCGTGCGCTCGGCAACAACGAGATCCAGGCGATCATCGCGGCATTCGGATGCGGGATCGGTGAGGACTTCGATGTCGAGAAGGTCCGCTACCACAAGATCGTTCTGATGGCCGACGCGGACGTCGACGGCCAGCACATCACGACTCTGCTGCTCACGCTCCTCTTCCGTTACATGCGGGGGCTGATCGAGTCGGGTTTCGTCTACCTCGCAATGCCGCCGCTCTATCGGCTGAAGTGGACCAACGCCGAGCACGAGTACGTGTTCAGTGACAAGGAGCGGGACGCTCTGATGGCCGATGGCCTCGCGAACGGGAAGCGGATTCCGAAGGAGTCCGGCATCCAGCGGTACAAGGGTCTCGGCGAGATGAACCCCAAAGAGCTGTGGGAAACCACGATGGACCACAATTCGCGGACCCTGCGTCAGGTGACGATCGACGACGCGGCCGCCGCGGATGAGATCTTCTCCGTGCTGATGGGTGAGGACGTGGAGTCGCGCCGGACATTCATCCAGCGCAATGCCAAGGACGTCCGATTCCTGGACATTTGATTGAGGACTGATGACTGACGACATACGTCCGGACGTGAACGCCGGCCACAATCACGGGCACATCGACCAGGTCGACCTTCAGGTCGAGATGCAGCGCAGCTACCTCGACTATGCGATGAGCGTCATCGTCGGCCGCGCGCTGCCGGATGTGCGCGATGGCCTGAAGCCCGTGCACCGTCGCGTCATCTACGGCATGTACGACGGTGGATACCGGCCGGACAAGAGTTTCAACAAATGCGCCCGCGTCGTCGGTGAGGTGATGGGTCAGTATCACCCGCACGGTGACACCGCGATCTACGACGCGCTCGTCCGACTCGTCCAACCGTGGTCTTTGCGGTACCCTCTCGCCGACGGTCAGGGCAACTTCGGCTCACCCGGAAACCAGGGCGCGGCCGCCCCTCGGTACACCGAGACGAAGATGGCGCAGCTCGCGATGGAGATGGTCCGCGACATCGACGAGGAGACCGTCGACTTCGAAGACAACTACGATGGCAAGACGCAGGAGCCGACGGTCCTGCCGGCGCGCTTCCCGAACCTGCTGGTCAACGGCTCGGTCGGCATCGCCGTCGGCATGGCCACCAACATCCCGCCGCACAATCTGCGCGAGGTCGCCGCTGGTGCGCTCTGGGCGCTCGAGAACCCGGATGCCACGCGCGACGAGCTGCTCGAAGCGCTCATGGCGCGCGTGCACGGTCCCGACTTTCCGACCGGAGCGCAGATCCTCGGAACCAAGGGCATCCGCGATGCGCAGCGCACCGGCCGCGGTTCCATCACGATGCGATCCGTCGTCGGCGTCGAAGAGATCCAGGGTCGCACGTGCTTGGTGATCACCGAACTGCCCTACCAGGTCAACCCCGACAACGTCGCGCTGAAGATCCGCGACCTCGCTCGTGACGGGCGCATCACCGGCATTGCCGACATCCGCGATGAGACCAGCGACCGTACGGGTCAGCGACTTGTCATCGTCCTGAAGCGGGACGCCGTCGCCAAGGTCGTGTTGAACAACCTGTACAAGCACACGCAGCTGCAGGAGAACTTCGGTGCGAACATGCTCGCGATCGTCGACGGTGTTCCGCGGACGCTCGCCCTTGACGGGTTCATCTCGTACTGGATCGAACACCAGATCGAGGTCATCGTCCGCCGCACGGGCTTTCGGCTGCGCAAGGCGGAGCGACGCATGCACACGCTGCAGGGGTATCTCAAGGCCCTCGACCAGCTCGACGAGGTCATCGCCCTCATTCGGCGTTCACCCACCGTCGACGAGGCGCGTGACGGGCTGATGACGCTCCTCGACGTCGACCGGGATCAAGCCGACGAGATCCTCGCGCTCCAGCTGCGCCGGCTGGCAGCGATGGAGCGGCAGAAGATCATCGACGAAGCGCTCGAGCTCGAAAGGGTCATCGCCGATCTGGAGGCGATTCTCGCCGACCCGACCCGCCAGCGCACGATCATCCGTGATGAGCTCACCGAGATCGTGGAGAAGTACGGCGACGAGCGACGAACCCACATCCTTCACGGCTTCGACGGCGATGTGTCGATGGAGGATCTGATCCCCGTCGAAGAGATGGTCGTCACCGTGACGCGCGCCGGCTACATCAAGCGCACTCGCAGTGACAACTACCGACAGCAGCACCGGGGCGGCAAGGGCGTCAAAGGCGCACAGCTGCGTGCCGACGATGTCGTCGAGCACTTCTTCGTCACGACGACGCATCACTGGCTCCTGTTCTTCACGACCAAGGGGCGGGTCTACCGATGCAAGGCGTATGAGGTTCCCGAAGCCGGTCGTGATGCGAAGGGTCAGCACGTCGCCAATCTCCTCGCTCTCCAGCCGGGCGAGGAGATCGCTCAGATCCTCGACATCCGCGACTACACGATCGCGCAGTATCTCGTGCTCGCCACCCGTGACGGCAAGGTGAAGAAGACGCTGCTCAGCGAATACGACACGAACCGCCAGGGCGGGATCATCGCCATTCGCCTGCGGGGGCAGGAGGAGGAAGACGGCGATGAGGTCGTCAGCGCACTTCTCGTCGACGAGACCGATGACATCCTTCTCATCTCTCGTCAGGGCATGTCGTTGCGCTTCACCGCGACCGACGAGTCGCTGCGCCCGATGGGCCGCTCCACCGAGGGTGTGAAGGGAATGTCGTTCCGGGAGGGCGACACACTGCTGTCCGCCTCCGTCGCGCAAGACGACGCATTCGTCTTCGTGGTCACGGAAGGCGGCTACGCCAAGCGCACCGCGGTCGCGCAGTATCGCCTGCAGGGACGTGGTGGGCTCGGCATCAAGGTGGCCAAACTGAACGAGGATCGCGGCGACCTCGCGGGCGGTCTGATGGTCAGCGAGGAAGACGAGGTCTTGGTGGTTCTTGCCAGCGGCAAGGTGGTACGCTCTGCCGTGGCTGAGGTCCCCGCCAAGGGACGCGACACTATGGGCGTCGTGTTCGCCCGACCGGACGACGAGGATCGCATCCTCGCGATCGCCCGCAACGGTGAGCGCAGACTGGCTGAGGCCCCCGAAGATGCGGCATCCGAAGATGCCCCCGCCGCCGCAGACGAGACGCCGACTGCGAGCCCCGAAGAGAGTAGTACTGACTCATGAGCACGGTAGCCGACAAGCTGGCGCGAAAGTCGTCCAGCAAGACCAGCGCCAAACAGGTCCGTCTCCGACTGGTGTACGTGGACTTCTGGTCCGCTGTGAAGCTGTCGTTCCTCGCCGCGGTGGCCTTGGCGATCGTCACGATCGTCGCAGCGTTCCTGATCTACATGGTGATGAGCACGACCGGCGTCATCGGCAAGCTCGACGAACTGCTGAAGGCATTCGATGACAACTTCACTCTGAGTGACTACGTCAGCCTGCCCCAGGTGATGGCGTTCTCGTCGATCGTCGCGATCCTCAACCTGATCGTGATCACGGTGCTCGGCGCTGTCATCGCCGGGATCTACAACTTCATGGTGAAAGTCACCGGCGGTCTACTCGTCGGCTTCACCTCGAACTGATTTCGGATTACCCCCCGGTTCGGGTAAAGTCTTGGAGGTTGACGGCGTTCAGGCGCCGACCTCAGGACGGGGCTATAGCTCAGTTGGTTAGAGCGCTTCACTGATAATGAAGAGGTCCCAGGTTCAAATCCTGGTAGCCCCACCACCCCGTCCGGGGCCTTAGCTCAGTTGGTAGAGCGCCGCCTTTGCAAGGCGGATGTCAGGAGTTCGAATCTCCTAGGCTCCACAAGAAAACCCCTTCGATCCAATCTTGTGGAGCGGCGAAGCGACCGGCCCTGAATCAGGCGTCCGGCGCGCGCAGCGGGTCGTCGGCCACCCACAGCTCGTCGTCCGCACGGAGGGTCTGCCAGGCGGCATAGACCACCCCGGCCGCCGCGGCGAGGCCGAGGAGGATGGCGATCACGCCGCCCGCACCGATCCCCGACTTCTTTGCCGGTTGGGCGACGCTGAGTCGCTTGGCGGCCTTGGCGCTGTACTTGTCGGCCTTCTTCTGAAGGTCGGCCAGATCGACGCCGGCGAAGCCGCGACCGGCGGCGAGGCGCGCGCGCGTGTCGTTGGCGACATCCCACATCGACATCGCCGATCCGACGACCGCTCCGGCCGCGGGCACGATCTTCGTGTTGTAGAGCTTGCGACCGGTCTGCACGCCCTGGCTCACATACGGAGCGGCGTACTTCTCGTAGCCGTGCTGTACCGCCGGGGCGACCTGCTCGCGGTTGTAATAGCCCAGCTGGCGGCCCGCCTCGCGGGCGATGCCACCGGCCTGACCGAGCAGAACCTGCTGGGACTCCCACAGGCTGTTCGCCTGCTGCTGGAGTTTGCGAAGTTCTTTCTTGCGCTTACGGCTGACGCTCACGGGGTGACCTCCCTGATCGGGGAACGTTTCTCTCCATCTTGCCAGACCGCGGCGACCGCGCCAGGGGTTGACAGATGTGAGAATGGTGAGCATGACGATTCACACCGCCGTAGCCACACTTCACACCAACCACGGCGACATCGTCGTGAACCTGTTCGGGGACCACGCACCGCGGACTGTGCAGAATTTCATCGGTCTCTCCGACGGCTCGCAGGCCTGGACCCATCCTGGCACCGGCAAGCCGGGCGAGGGCCCGCTGTACACCGACGTGATCTTCCACCGCATCATCCCGAACTTCATGATCCAGGGCGGCGATCCGCTCGGTCAGGGCGTGGGCGGCCCCGGCTACAACTTCGACGACGAGATCAGCCCTGAACTGAACTTCAACGAGCCCTACATCCTCGCGATGGCCAACGCCGGCCTCCGCCGCAATGCCATCACCGGCAAGGCCGAAGGAACCAACGGCTCGCAGTTCTTCATCACGACCGACCCGACGCCGTGGCTGCAGGGCAAGCACACCATCTTCGGCGAGGTGGCGGATGCCGATTCCCGCGCCGTCGTCGCCGCGATCGCGGCTGTCCCCACCGGTGCGGGTGACCGCCCGATCGAGCCGGTCGTTCTGAACTCGGTCGACGTCGTCGCGGTCTGACCCGCGATCTCTCGACGAGCCCAGAGACCGGATGACTGACACCGAGTTTCGGACCAATCCGGACAACTTCTGCTACCGGCATCCCGACCGGCAGAGCTTCGTGCTGTGCCAGAGGTGTCTGCGTACGATCTGCGGCGAGTGCCAGACGCCACTTCCGGTCGGGGTGATCTGCCCGGAGTGCCTGAAAGAAGCACAGCAGCAGCAGGCGGCGACTGTCAGACGGATGCCGCGTCGCCGCTCGACGAGCCTGGACTCCCGCCCGGTCGTGACGTACACCCTCGTGATCATCACGAGCGTGTTCTATCTCATCGGACTGATCCCGGGGATCGGTGATGTCGTGCGTTCGCAGCTCGCGTTCGCCGGTTTCGCCGCCTACAGCCAACCCTGGCGGCTGCTGACCGTGACCCTCGTGCACGCGGGAATCTGGCACGTCGCGCTGAACATGCTCGCGCTGTGGGCGCTGGGCCGAAGCCTGGAACCCCTCCTCGGCCGGTGGCGCTTCCTGTCGCTCTACCTGCTGAGCGCGCTCGGCGGATCAGTGCTCACCGCGCTGCTGGCTCCGACACAGGTCGTCGTCGGCGCATCCGGTGCCGTCTGGGGTCTGCTCGGCGCGATGTTCGTGATCGGCCGTCACCTCGGCGCGAACGTGACCACGATCGCGGTGCTCCTCGGCCTCAACCTGCTGATCACCTTCCTGCCGGGGTCGAACATCGCGTGGCAGGCGCACATCGGCGGGGGGCTCGTCGGCGCACTGATCGGATTCATCTTCGCGCGAACGCGCGCGCTCCGGCTGCAACGCCGTCAGATCTGGCTGCTGATCGCCGTCGGGGCGGGGCTGATCGCCCTGCTTGCGATCCCGGTGCTCGTCTACCGCTGACTCGGGTCAGAGTTCTCGTTATCCACAGATTCATCCACAGGTGGGGATGAATCACACCCGTGTAATTCGGACCGGGCAGAGGTGCGGTGGTGGTTGCGTCAGCGCCAGCGCGTCGTCATCAGGAAGCCGACGAAAGCGATCCCGAAGCCGATGACCAGATTCCACGGCCCGATCCCCGGGATCGGGAGGGCCTGGTTGCTGAGGTAGAAGACGATCACCCAGACGAGCCCGAGGATCATCAGGCCCAGCATGATGGGCATGAACCAGACCGGGTTGGGAGCGGAGTCGCCCTCGGTGTGATCGCCGATCTTCTCGTCGCCGTTGCCTGAACGTGCCATGGCGTCGATCCTACCGCTCGGCCGAGCCGGAGCCTACGCTCGATAGAATCCTGGGCATGGCGGATAGTGATTCCACGCGGAGGAATGCCCGGCAGGGGCGACGCCGCGTATCGGCTCTCGGGGTGGTCGGCGAACTGCTGATGACCGCCGGAGCCGTGGCACTGCTGTTCGTCGTCTGGCAGATGTGGATCGGCGACATGATCATCGGCGGGCAGAAGCACGCCGAGGCCGACGCGCTGTCGCACAGCTGGTCGATGCCGACGGGATCCGCCATGCCCGTGCCGACACCCGCGCCCACGGATGAATCCGCCTCTGCCGAGGTCGTCGTGCCCGTGCGCGCACAACCCGCCCATGGCGAGCAGTTCGGCGTGATGTTCGTGCCGCGGTTCGGGGCGGACTGGAAGTTCACCGTCGCCGGTGGGACGAGCCGCAAAGACATCCTGGACCTCGGTGAGATCGGGCATTACGCCGACACGGCCATGCCGGGCGACGTGGGCAACACCGCTTACGCTGCGCACCGCTGGACGTCGGGTCAGCCCTTCGACCCGATCGACCGCCTCATCGTCGGCGATGCGATCGTCATCCAGACCGCGGAGGGCTGGTACACCTACCGGTTCCGCACGCTCGAGTATGTGCAGGACACACAGGTCGAGGTGCTGCTTCCGGTGCCGCAGCAGGTCGGTGTCGAGCCGAACGGCCGCTATCTGACGCTCACCAGCTGCGCCCCCAAGTTCAACCTGCTCGAGCGCATCATCGCCTACGCCGTCTTCGACGAGTTCACGCCGATCGCGGCGGGGCTCCCTGACGCACTCACCGCAGGAGTGCCGACCTGATGTACGGCGCACTGTGGCGATTCCTGCCTGGGCCGGCGTGGGTGCGCGTCGTGATTCTGTTCGTGCTGGCCGCGGCCGTGATCTACGGACTGTTCTGGTACGCCTTCCCCTGGGTATCGCAGATCGTCGCCCCGCAGGAATCGACGGTCGGTGGCTGATAAGGGCGGCATCCTGGTCGTCGACAACCACGACAGCTTCGTGCACACCTTGATCGGCTACCTGCTCGAGCTCGGTGCACGCACCGTCCTCGTCGAAGCGGATGCCGTGCCGAACCCAGAGGAGCAGATCGCGGGTTTCTCCGGAGTTCTCGTCTCCCCGGGTCCGGGAACACCCGAAGGCGCGGGGGCGTCGATCGCGATCGTGCGGGCCGCGGTGCATGCGCGCATCCCTCTGCTCGGCGTATGCCTGGGTCATCAGGCGCTCGCCGTCGCCTGCGGCGGGACCGTCACCGAGGCACCGGAGCTCCGGCATGGCGTCACCTCATTGATCCACCACGATGGCACAGGCCTGTTCGCCGGACTTCCCGACCCTTTCCCCGCGACCCGTTACCACTCGCTCGCGGTTGCGAGTGAGACGCTCCCGGCGGAGCTCGAGGTGACGGCTGTGACGAGCTCTGGCGTCATCATGGGTCTCGCCCACCGCAGAGCACCGGCGTGGGGAGTGCAGTTCCACCCCGAGAGCGTGCTGACCGAAGGGGGCTACCGTCTGCTGGGGACGTGGTTGGACAGCGCCGGGTCTGTCGGTGCGTCTCGCCGGGGTGCCCACCGGCATCCGCTGCGGCCGATCAGCTGAAATCGACGCCGGATCAGCCCGTGCAGACGGTCAGGTCGACCTGGGAGTGGATGGGAACGTCGCCCGGTGCGAGTGACTGCGATGCCACGACCGGTTCGCCCGTGCTCGCCGGGCAGGCGGGATCTTCGATCACCCCGACTGTGAGTCCGAGGGTCTCGGCGGTGAGGTCGCGTTGCGCGGCGGTCACCGTGTAGCCGACGACATCGACGAGCGTGACCTTTCCGCTGGCGACGACGAGGCTCACCGCGGTGCCGAGCGGGACCTGCGCTCCCTCCGGCTGATCGGCCGATATCACAGTGCCCGCCGCGAGATTCGGATCATTGCTGCTGCGCACCGCTCCCATCGTGAGGCCGACGGCGGTCAGCGCCGCCGAAGCCTCGTCTGCACTCAGCGAGATGAGTGGAGGGACGGTCGCCAGCTGCGCCCCTGTGGAGACGTAGACCTCGATCTGCTGTCCCGGGGCCACGGTGGTGCCGGCGGGGGGATCGGTTCGGATGACGTTTCCTTCGGCGATCGTGTCGCTGCTCTCGTCGATCCGCTCACCCTGCAGGTCATCGAGGAGCAGGGCCTCGTTTGCGCGATCCCATGACATGTCGATGACATTGGGCACGACGCGCGTGCTCGGGGGCAGCGTGGGGCTGGGGCGGGTGGTGATGACCCATATCAGCACCGAGATGAGTATCGCGGCGACCACCGCGACGCCCATCCAGATCCACGCCGCCGGGGGGCCGGACTGCGTACGCCGCATCGTCGTGTCTGTGCTCAGCTGGCGCAGCGACCGCGCGGTCTCAGCCGCCTGACGCGGGTTGGCTCCGTAGAGCTCGCTGGTCAGCATTCCCACCTGGCGCTTGCTGAGGCTGCGCCCATCCGTCGCAGCGTTCAGCGCCGCGCGGAACGAAGCGGCATCCTGATAGCGCTGAAAGGGGTCCTTTGCGAGCGCGCGCAGCGCGACGGCATCCAATGCGCGTGGAACGCTCTCGACGATCTCGGACGGCGGCAGCGGCGTCTCGCTGACGTGCTGATACGCGACGGCGACGGGAGTGTCGCCGCGGAAGGGAGGGCGACCCGTGAGGAGTTCGTAGAGCACGACACCGGTGGAATAGACGTCGGCCCGCGCGTCGACCGGTTCGCCCTTGGCCTGTTCAGGAGAGAAGTACGAAGCTGTGCCGATGATCGCCGTCGTCTCGGCCACGGTCGAAGACGAGTCCGATACCGCCCGGGCGATGCCGAAGTCCATGACCTTGATCTGGCCGCGCTCGGTCACCATGACGTTGCCGGGCTTGATGTCGCGGTGGACGACACCGGCGCGATGCGAGTACTCGAGGGCCTCGAGGATGCCGTCGGTGTAGCGGATGGCATCGGCCAGCGGCACCGGCCCGTCGGAGATGACGGACTTCAGAAGCACCCCGGCGACGAGTTCCATCACGATGTAGGGAACGGGGTGGATCGTGCCGTCTGTATCGGTTTCTGCGTCTTCTCCCGCGTCGTACACACGGACGATCGTCGGATGCGACATCCGCGACGCGGCTTGCGCCTCGAGGCGGAACCGCGTGCGGAAGCCACTGTCGGAGGCGAGTTCGCGCTTGAGGATCTTGACGGCGACGGACCGGTCGAGAGTGAGATCCTGCCCGCGATACACGCTCGCCATTCCGCCGCGCCCGATGAGTTCGTCGATGCGGTAGCGACCGGAAAGCACCCGCGGCTCTACTGACACATCACTCCCTGGACTGACTCGTAGCCAGCCTAACCGACGCCCCCCAGGCGCGTTCTCACGATCCGGTGTCAGCCACCGGTACCGCTTTAAGGGGCTTCGGGGTCGGGCGCGGCAGCGGGAATGATCGTCGCCTGCACCTCTTGCGAGGATGCCGATGTCCGGTCGCCCGATTCCCCCGTGCAGGTGACGGTGTACTGCGCGGTGAGGATGCGGCCGACCTCGCTCGCGACGGTCACCGGCACCGGACGGTCATTCGCGCTGAAGGTTCCGCTGGACTGGCCATTGGACTGGAAGACGCCGTTGGTGAGGGTCACGTTGTACGACTTCACCGTGCTCGAACCGGAGGGGCACGTGTAGCCGGTCCAGTTGATCGTGGCGGTTGCTCCGGCCTCGACAGTCGGTGACGACGCGCCGTCGATTTGAATCACGGGTGCGCCGGGAGTGTCCATCGGCGTCATCGGGCCGTAGGCGGTGAGCGTCACCTGCTGGTCGAGCCGCACGGTCCCCGAGACCGGGTTGGTCTCGTAGATGAGGCCCTCTTGATCGGCGCTCGGAGCGGCCACGGATCCGATCGTGCACGTGACCGCGGTCATCTTGTAGGTGTTGGCGATCGTGGTCGCCTGCGCGCACGTCTGGCCGAGGAACCCGAGCGTATCGATCTGGACCGTCGTCGGCTCGGGTGTCGGCGTGTCCGACGGGGTCGGTGCGGCGGAAGACTCGGCGGAAGACTCGGCGGAAGACTCGGGGGGCGACGACGAGGGCGCCGGTTCGGGTGTGGTGTTGCCGAAGAGCGCGAACACGCTGCCCCCGAGCACGAGCACAAGGATCGCGATGAGCGCGATCAGCGGCCATGTCCACGGACTGCGCTTCTTCTTCTCGGGCGTCGCCTCGACCGCGCGCGCGCCGACTTCGGCGGCCGCCGGGAGGATGCGGGTGGCATCCTCGGTCGCGAGGCCACCACGACTCAAGAGCTGGGTGACGCCCTCGAGGGCGGCCGTCCCGGCGATCGCGGGAACGATCGCGGCCGCACCGGCGATGTCGCCCCGGCGCAGCGCCGTCGCTGCGCGAGCGACGGCTGACGCCGTCGCAGGGCGGTCCTCGGGCTTTTTCGCGATCATGCTCAAGACGAGATTCCGGACCGGCTCACCGATGGTGCTCGGCAGTGGCGGGGGCGCATCGTTGATCTGGGCCATCGCGATCGCCACCTGGGACTCGCCCGTGAAGGGACGTTTGCCGGCCAGCGATTCGAACGCGACGATGCCGAGCGAGTAGATATCGGTCGCCGGTGAGGCAGAGTGGCCCGAGGCCTGCTCCGGAGAGAGGTACTGGACCGTTCCCATGACCTGACCGGTCGCCGTCAGCGGAACCTGATCGGCGATGCGTGCGATCCCGAAGTCGGTGATCTTCACCCGGCCGTCCGGGGTGATCAGGAGATTGCCGGGCTTGATGTCGCGATGGACGAGTCCGGCCGCGTGGGCGGCCTGGAGAGCCGCCGCCGTCTGCGCGACGATGTCAAGAGTCTTGTCGGTCGATAGCGTGCCGTCGCGTTCGAGGATCGTCGACAGCGCCTCGCCCGGAACGAGCTCCATCACGAGGAACGCAGACCCGTTCTCCTCGCCGTAATCGAAGACGCTGGCGATTCCCTCGTGGTTGACCAGAGCCGCGTGTCGGGCCTCGGCGCGGAAGCGCTCGAGGAAGCCCGGGTCGCCCATGTACTCGTCTTTGAGGATCTTGATCGCGACGGTTCGCCCGATCACGTGATCGGTGGCCTCCCAGACCTCCCCCATACCGCCGATGGCGATCCGGGACTCCAGTTCGTAGCGCCCGCCGAAGCTCACACCTTGCGTCGGTCTCATCTGCTCAGCACCGCCTCAATGACTTTCTTCGCGATGGGGGCCGCGATCCCGTTGCTCGTGCCGGATTGCCCGAGCCCTCCACCGTTCTCGATCAAGACTGCGACGACGACCCGGGGGTCGCTTGCAGGAGCGAATCCGGTGAACCAGAAGGTGTACGGGTCTCCCGGACCCTGCTCCGCGGTGCCGGTCTTCCCGGCGACGTCGACGCCGTCTATTCTTGCACCGCTGGCCGCGCCGGCACTGACATTGGCCACCATCATCGAGGTCATCGTGGCAGCGAGGTCGGCGGGGAGAGCGCGCGCGAATTCGGTGCTCTCGGTGCTCCGCTGCACGGACAGGTCGGGAGCCACGACGCGATCGACCATCTGCGGGTTCATGACGACCCCATCGTTGGCGATGCCGCCCGCGACCATCGCCATCTGCAGCGGGGTTGCGATGACATCTCCCTGACCGAAGCCGGTGAGCGCCGTCTTGTCATCGGACAAGGCTCGCGGGTACACCGACGCCGTCGTGACCAGCGGCGTCTCGAAGCTCGTGTTGAACCCGTACTTCTCCGCCTCGGCGCGGATCGCATCGTCACCGAGAGCGACGGCGAGCTGTGCCATCGGGATGTTGCAGCTGAGCCGGAGCGCGGTCGCCAGCGTCGCCTGGGCACCGTCGCCGCAGGTTCCGCCATCGAAGTTGCTGATCTCCGTCGAGGTTCCCGGAAGCGTGTATCGCGCGGGGTTGTCGAACGTCGATTCGGGGGTGTAGTTGCCCGATGCGAGCGCCGCAGAGGCCACGACGAGCTTGAACGTCGACCCGGGAGGGTTGAGCTTGCCCGCGATGGCACGGTTGTCTAGCGGTGCGAGCGCGTTGTTCACGAGCGCGTCATAGTCGGCCAGCACCGTGGTCGTGTCGTGCGATGCCAGCACATTCGTGTCGTAGCTCGGGCTCGTGACCATCGCGAGAATGCGGCCGGTCTTCGGATCCATCGCGACCACCGCCCCCTCGTAGTCACCGAGCGCGTCGTAGGCGACCCTCTGAAGGGTGGGGTCCAGCGACAGGATGACGTTGGACCCGCGGGGCGGCTGACCGGTGACGATCCGGTCCACGCGGGAGAGGAACTGCGAGCTGTCGGTGCCGGCGAGCAGTGCGTTCATCGCGTGTTCGAGTCCCGTCGATGATCCGAGTACAGGGTTGATGTATCCAGTGACCGGCGCCCACATGTCAGCGTCCGGATAGGTGCGTATCCAGCTGTAGAGGTCTCCGCTGGGCACCGACGAGGCGATCACGGTGTCACCGGCGAGGATCGAGCCGCGCTGCACTTCGTATGAATCGTACAGAGCGCGCTTGTTGTCCGGGTTTGCGCCGAGCTCGCCGGCCTGGACGACCTGGATCCAGCTGATCGCTCCGAAGAGACCGACGAACATGACGAGCATGACGATGCTGAGGCGGCGGAGCTCCTTCGTCATCCGATCACCACCCGGGGGCGGGAGCGGACAGCATCCGAGATGCGCAGCAACAGGGCGACGGTCAGCCAGTTCGCCACGAGCGACGAGCCGCCGGCCGCCAGGAACGGGGTCGTCAGGCCGGTGAGGGGAATGAGGCGAGTGACGCCCCCGACCATGATGAACACCTGCAGCGCGACCGTGAAGGACAGCCCGGTGGCCAGGAGCTTGCCGAAGTCGTCCTGCCCGGCGATGCCGATGCGGAGGCCACGGCTCGTGAACACCATGTACAGGCACAGGATCGCGAATCCACCGACCAGCCCGAGTTCTTCGCCGAGGCTGGGGAAGATGTAGTCGCTGTGCGCGAGGGGGGTGAGGTCGGGGCGACCCCGGCCGAGTCCGGTGCCGATGAGTCCGCCCTGGGCGAGGCCGAAGATGCCGCTGACGAGCTGGTAGCTCGAGTCGTTGATGTGCTCGGGGTTGAAGGCGTCGAGCCAGTTCGTGAAGCGCGCGCCGACGTAGGGCAGGATCCGCGCGGCCAGGAAGGCCCCCGAGGCGGCGAGCGCGACGCCGATGAGCACCCAGCTCGTTCGTCCGGTGGCGGCGTAGAGCATCGCGACGAACATGCCGAAGATCAGGAGGCCGGTTCCGAGATCGCGCTGGAAGATGATGATCGCCATCGACGCGGCCCAGATCATCAGCAGCGGCCCGAGTTCGCGCGCCCGCGGCCACGTCATCCCGAGGAATCGAGTGCCGACCGAGGTCAGCGATTCACGCGTGCGCACGAGGTAGCCGGCGAAGAACACCGCCAGCGCGAGCTTCGCGAGCTCACCGGGCTGGAACGAGAACACACCGCCGACCGATACCCAGACATCGGCACCCGCGTCGACGCCCAGCCCCGGGACAAGCGGCAGCAGCAGCAGGCCGATGCCCACGAAGCCGAAGACATACGTATAGCGGAAGAGGACCCGGTAGTTGCGCAGGAAGAGCACGACCGCCGTGGCCCCGGCGATCGCTATCGCGAGCCAGGCCAGCTGGCGGGTGGAGAACGCAGCCCAGCCGGAGAGGTCGTCGGCGATGTCGAGGCGGTAGATCATCGCGAGCCCGAGACCCGAGAGCACCGTGGCGATCGGGACGACGAACGGATCGGCGGCCCGCGCGGTGAAGCGGAGCACGAAGTGCAGGATCAGGACGAGAACCGTCAGGACGCCGCAGTAGTACAGGAACGTCGCGTCGACCTGTCCCTCGGCGCCCAGCTGCACGAGGGCGACGGCTGCTCCATTGATGAGGAAGGCGAACAGCAGCAGCCCGAGCTCGCGGTTGCGCTGAGTCTGCGGCAGCCGCAGCCGGCGCAAGGCCTTGACGACGGCGGTGTCCGTCTCGACGGTGTCGGTCACGGGGTTCCTCCCGTCATCGGGCGCAGGTTGGCGACGATTGCGCTTGCGTCAGCAACCGACCGAGCCGAGATCGTCGCTTCGACGGCCATCCGCTGATACATGGGCAGGTCGGCGAGCAGGATGCCGGTGTCATCGTAGACGGAGGACAGCGGGATCGGCCCGATATCCTGCTGGATGCCGCGGAAGATCACGACGGAGTCGTCGTCCGCGCCGACGAAATAGCGCGTCTGCGTCCAGGTGTATGCGCCGAACAATGAGGCGGCGATGGCGGCGAGGATCATGACGAAGCCCACGGTCCACCAGCGACGTCGTCGTCGGCCGCGTCGCCGGTCTTCCTCGATGAGTTCTTCGAGGAACTCGACCGCCGGCTCGAAATGCGTGGGCTCGTTGGCGGCCTGGCGGTTCGGGTGCAGCCAGTTGGTCCGGCCGGGGCGCACCGCGGGAACCTCGATGCCCTGCGGATTCGAGGCCGATCCGACGATTGTGGGCGTTCCGCTGAAGAGAGGGTGGTTGCCCCCCACGTCGGCGATGACGATCGTCACGTTGTCGGGGGCCCCGGCATCCAGCGTCTGCTTGAGCAGTAGATCCGCTGTCCGCCCCGGTGCGAGGCGCTGGCTCAGCGCCTTCTGGGTGTGCGCATCGTCGACGACACCGCAGAGGCCGTCCGAGCACAGCAACCAGCGGTCACCTTGCTGCGTCGGCATGATGAATGTATCCACGTCGGGGTCGGGATCCATGTCGCCGAGCACGCGCATGAGCACCGAGCGGCGCGGATGGAAGCGTGCCTCCTCCGGCGTGATCCGTCCCGAGTCGACCAGTCGCTGGACGAAGGTGTGATCGGCGGTGATCTGCGTGAGCACGCCATCGCGATAGAGATAGATGCGCGAGTCGCCGATGTGGGCGATGACGGCATAGTCGTCGACCATCGCCAGGGCGCTGACCGTCGTCCCCATCCCGGCCAGTTCGGGGCGCTCGGCGACCGTTTCGATGAGCTGCGTCGCGATCTCGCCGATCGCATCGCGCAGGGCGCTCTCGGCATCGCTCGGCGTCGGGAACGGGTGATCGAGGTCCTTCAGCCGCTGGACGGCCAGGCTCGACGCGACGTCGCCTCCGGCGTGGCCGCCCATGCCGTCAGCGACGACGAACAGGTTCGAGCCGCTGTAGCCCGAGTCCTGATTATTGGAGCGCACCTTCCCCGTGTGGGAGATGGCGACGCTGGATCCTTCGAAGGCCATGGCGGTGGGAACGCTACTTCCGCAGCTCGAACGTCGTGGCGCCGACCTTGATCGGTGCACCGATGCGCACGGCCGTGGGCGTGCTCACGCGCTGACCGTCGTGCCACGTGCCGTTCGTCGAGTCGAGGTCCTGGATCATCCACTGGTCGCCCCACAGCAGAAGGCGGGCGTGGTGGCTGGAGGTGTAGTCGTCGCGGATCACGAGGCCGGACTCGCTCGATCGCCCGATCGTGAGCGGCTCGGAGCCGAGCGGCAACTCGAGCCCCGCTTTGGGTCCGCTCGTGATGACGATGCGCGCGACCGCGTCACGCGTGGCGGCCGATCTCGTGGCGGCCGGCGCGGATGCGGCCGCCGGCACGATCTGCTCGGTCGCCGCGTGGCCCGGCGCCGATGCCGGCGCTGCCGCGGGCACCGGGTCGGGCATCTTGCGCACGGTCACGCCGAACAGGTCGGCCCGCAGCGAGTAGACCACGGCGAAGACGAAGAACCAGAGCAACACCAGGAAGCCGATCTGCAGGAGCAGAAGGGTGAGTACGCTCACGACGTTCCCCCGGGGCCGAAGGCGCGTGTCGCATCGGCGGCGGACCTCGACGGCCGCCGCGGCGTCGCCTCCGCGATGACATGGAAGGCGATGTCGGTGCGCCCGATCGTGACCACCGAGTCCGGGGGGAGAGGAGCCTCGGACACCTTGCGTCCGTCGAGTATCGTCCCGTTGGTCGACTGCAGGTCGCGCACCATCGCGCGCTCGCCGTCCCACAGGATCTCCACGTGCCGGCGGCTGGTCCCGGCATCCGGGATTGTGATGTCAGCGTCACTCCCGCGGCCGATCACCGTGCGCCCCCTGGCGAGCGGATGCCGGTCGCCGCCGATGTCGACGACACCTCGCCACGACACCTCCCCGGCCGCGGTCCGCGAATCGACGCGGACGGTGCCGGTCGGCAGCTGCGGATCCGCGTTCACCGCGATCGTCACGGGCCCGGCGAAGCTGAAGCCCTGCGCCTTGGCGTGGGTGTCGACCAGACGATGCAACTCCTGCTCGAGCGTCGGTCCCAGGGCATCCATCCGCTCGGCGTCCGCCGGAGCGAGGCGCACGACGAAGGTGTTGGGCGCGAGAATGCGGTCTCGGCTGACGACGACGGCCTTCGCGTCGAGCTCGCTGCGCAGAGCGGAAGCGACCTCGACGGGCTGAACGCCACTGCGGAAGGTCTTCGCGAACGCGCTGTTGACGGCGCGCTCGAGACCCTTCTCGAAGCTGTCAAGTAGTCCCACGGGGCTCCTCTGGCGTGCTGGCCGGTGCGTACATGCTAGTTGCTCACACTGAGAGCACGCGGATGCCGCTCCCTGCGCGGATTGCCGAGCCGCGCACCCTGCGTGATATCCTCGGGAAGTTGACCCGGTGGTGACGCCGGTTCGCGCGAGTGGCGGAATAGGTAGACGCGCTGGCTTCAGGTGCCAGTGCCCGCAAGGGCGTGGGGGTTCAAGTCCCCCCTCGCGCACAGGCCCATTGAGCTCTTGAGCTCCTTGGATTCAAGAAATGCGCAGCGGCGGTTGGTCTCGAGGAACTCGATCCAACCGCCGCTTCTTTTCTCGATGAGCAGGAGACCCCGGGGACGGCTCCGTGGCGGGCCGAATGGTTAACGTTTGTGTCACCATGTGCCCTGGTGGGGCGCACACTCAGCCGACACCTATAGGATGTGCCGTGACGCACTTGCGTCGAATACAGCTCGATTAAGTAAGGCAGTTCATGAGCACCAGCGGTACCGTCAAGTGGTTCAACTCGGAGAAGGGCTTCGGCTTCATCGCTCCCGATGAGGGCGGCGCTGACGTCTTCGCCCACTACTCCGCCATCGAGTCGAGCGGCTACCGCTCCCTCGAGGAGAACCAGCGCGTCGAGTTCGAGATCGCCCAGGGCCCCAAGGGCCTGCAGGCGGAGAACATCCGACCCCTCTGAAAACCTCGCGGCCCGCAGAGCGGGTCGCCAGTCTTTCGCCAAGACGTCGTGGTCCGAAAGGACGACGACGTCTTCGGCGTTACACACGCCATTCGCGTCAGCCGTCCCTCGTCGGGCGGGGTCATCGCTCACTCGCCGTCCGCGACCAGGAGTGCTCTCAACTGTGCGACGTCATCAACCTGGGCGGCGGCGCCCTCGCCTTCGTGCGGCCAACTGAAGCCCCAGCGCACGAAGATGACGGGAATGCCGTGCGCGGCACCACCCTCGATGTCGTGATGGCGGTCGCCGATCAGGACGGGCCTGGTCGTGTCGACGCCGACGGCATCGAGGCGTCGCACCGCTTCGGCGACGATCGCGGACTTCGAAGCCAGGGTTTTCTCATCCGGAGTCGCGCCGACGACCGCTTGCAGATACGGCGCAAGTTCGAAGTGTTCGACGAGGGCCGCGACCTGAACCTCGGGTTTGGAGCTCGCTGTCGCCTGCGGGATGCCGGCGGCGCCCAGCTCGGTGATCAGCTTGCCGATGCCGGGATACAGCTTGGCGCCGGACGTGTAGCCTTCCGCGTGACCGATGCGTCGGTACATCTCTGTGGCGGCGGTCGCCTGATCGGGCGTGAGACCGAGGTTCGTCTGGAACGATTCGTGCACGGGTGGGCCGATCCAATGAACGAGCTCCGCACGCGTCGGCGGCGGGAATCCAAGGATCTCCAGCGCTCGTGTGAGGCGCCGAAGGATGCCGTCAGACCCATCCACCATGGTTCCATCCACGTCCCAGAGGATGCAGCTCCACGGTGATCTGAGCGACATGCCCTCAAGCCTAGTGAGCCTCAGAACAGGCGCGGGGCTCCGGATTCGGTGCCCTTCATGCTCTCGTAGTCCAACGTGACGCACCGGATTCCGCGGTCGATGGCGAGCACCCTGGCCTGCGGCTTGATCTCCTGTGCGGCGAACACCCCCGTCACCGGGGCCAGATGCGGATCGCGTCCGAGCAGCTCAAGGTAGCGGGTCAGCTGCTCGACGCCGTCGATGTCGCCGCGACGTTTCACCTCGACCGCGATCGTGCCGCCGGCAGTGTTCCGCAGCAGCAGATCGACGGGACCGATCGCCGTCGGGAACTCCCGCCGGACGAGCGTCAGCCCGTCGCCGATGACCTCGACCTGCTCCGCCAACAAGCGCTGGAGATCCGCTTCGACGCCGTCCTTCTGCAGGCCGGGGTCGACCCCGAGTTCGTGGGAGGAATCGTGCAGCACCTCGTAGATTCGCACGAAAAGCGCGTCACCGGTCTTGGCGTGGATCACCCGCCAGTGCTCGAGCACGCCGGTCGAGGCGGACTCGGCATCCGGCGCTTCGACCGTGAAGGTGCACGGCGGGCTCATCCAGTTCAGTGGCGCGTGTTGCATGTCTCGGTGGAACGCAACGGTACCGTCCGCTTTCAACATGATGAGACGGGTTGCGAGGGGGAGATGCGTATTCAGACGACCGGAGTAGTCAACGGAACAGCGAGCAATGACGAGGCGCACGCACCCATTCTCCCAAGACACTCGTTCGAATCACCTCGGCCCAGAACGGTCCAGATCGCGAGCCAGCGCCTCGTGAACCGTCCCAGGTTTGGTGCCGCATCCTTTTGAGTTGATTGGATGTCATGATGCCGAAGAGGGTTGATTCCGCGCTTCGTGAGCGTGTTGTCCGCAGACCAGTGAGGAGCATGCGGAGATCCGTCGCCTCACGTCGGAGAATCGACGGCTGCGCGACGACGTCGCGATCCTGAAGGCGGCGGCGACTCTCTTCGTGGGGGAACTCGACCCCCGCAACCGCTGATGATGGGCTTCATCGATCAGATGAGGGCTGCGGACGGTCACCGACGCGCAGGTCGTTGACGCTGTTCGTGACGCAGCCTGCACCACGGTCATCGATGCGGAGGGTGTCGAGCGTCGGAAGATGACCCCGGAGGGCTTGTATGGGCGCAAGAGGATGACCGCGCTCATCCGCCGCACCCGTGATCGCTGACGCCTCCCGGGGTGCGGTGGACCGCGCCACGCGGACCCTGAGTCTTTCGGGCATCACGCAAGCCAAGAGCATCCGCAAGACGATCTCCTCCAAGGACGGGGTCCCTGCCGGAGACCTGCTCAACCGTATGTCGCGTTCATCCTCGACGTGTTCTCGCAACGGACTCTACAAAGCCGAATGCATCCGCACAACGATCTTCCAAAACCTCGGACGGTGCAACCGAGCAGCGAGCGATCACGAGTCTCACTCGTCCAGATTACGAGCATGCTTCCGGTGGTATGGCCGCGTCGAGCGCGCCGGTTACGCGCGAGCGCGCTGGACGGGCGCCGGAATCCAACCGCGCACTCGATGCGAACCGGCGCGCTCGGCGACAGGATGCGGAAAAGCTAGGGGGAGGGGTCAGGGGCGGCCGGCGCCGACGGTGGATCCGGCGATGGGCTTGGCGGAGCCGGACGCCAGGCCGCTCATCGCGATGAGGGCCACGATGATCCAGAGCGTCGGGAGAATGCCGATCTGATGGCTTATCCAGCCGAGCACGGGCGGTCCGCACAGGAACGCGATGTACCCGATCGTCGCCGCCGCCGACACGGATGCTGCCGCCTTCTTCGGGTCATCGGCCGCTGCCGACATCCCCAGCGGGAACCCGAGGGATGACCCTGCTCCCCAGAGGATGATGCCGACGAAGGCGACGGGGAGATTCGGGGCGAGGATGAAGATCACCAGGCCCGCGGCGGCGGCCACCGAGAGGATGCGGAGCGTCCACACCCGGCCGATCCGGTCGACGAGAGGCCCGCCGACGGCGCGGAATGCGGTCATGGCCACGGAGAAGACGGTGAAGGCAGCTGCTCCCACAGCCTCGGACTGGCCATGACCGTCGACGACCGCTATCGTCAGCCAGTCGTTCGCGCTGCCTTCGGCGAACGCCATCCCCAGCATGATGAGGCCGATCGCGTAGATGCGCGGATCGCGCCAGACCGTGAGTGTCGTCAAAAGGCGCTCGCGGCGCGTCGACGCCGGGGCGTCTGCCTCGACGCCACGGGCCTCATGAGCAGGAACGAAGCGCAGGGAGCCCAGCATGACGATCATCACGAGAATCGCAGCGCTCCACAGGTGCACGCTGACCGGGACTCGCCAGGCGGCCATCGCGACGCCGATTCCGGCACCGGCGACGGTACCCAGACTGAAGAACGCGTGGAAGAGCGGCATGAGCGTGATGCCGAAGCGCTGCTCGACGGACGCGGCCTCGACGTTGATCATCACGTCGCAGGCGCCGAACGTGAGGCCCATCAACGCGAGGCCGACTGCGGCGACGGGAAAGGACTCGAGGGTTTCCACCCCGAGCCCCACGATGACGAGCGCGAACGCAAGGCCGGCGAACATGACGTAGAGACCGCGGCGGGCACCCCACCGGACCACGATGATGTTCGCGGCGCCGAGGCCGATGAGGGAGCCGGCGCCCATGACGAACAGCAGCAGGCCCAGCTCGAAGTCGCCGATGCCCAGCGACCGCTTCACGGATGGCAGGCGCGACGCCCAGGAGGCGAAGGCGACTCCGTTCAGGAGGAACAGAGCGAAGACGGCGGCTCGCCACTGCCCGAGTGCGGCGTGGGGAAGAGTGGGAGCTTTCGTGGTCACCCGAGGAGCGTACCGAATCGATTCGAACGCGCGATCGTGGGCGATCGCGCTGCCGCCGCGAGAGGCCTGGCGCATCGCGCCCCGGCGCCTCCCTTAAACTTGAGGACGACGACGCCCACGAAGCGGAGGAGCCACATTGCTGATTCTCCTCGGCGCGTTCGCGCTGGTCCCGCTGACATTGCCGTGGCTGATCGGACGCCTCGGTCCCCGCGCCTTCTTCATCGCCGCGCTGCTGCCCCTCGCGGCGTTCATCCATACCCTCCTGCAGACTCCCGCGGTGCTGGCGGGGAAAGCCCCGTTCGAGACGTACGCGTGGATTCCGCAGCTCGGCATAGATCTGTCGATGCGGATGGACACGCTCGGCTGGGTGATGGCGCTGATCGTCACGGGTGTCGGCGCGCTCGTGATGATCTACTGCCGGTGGTACTTCACCGGCGAGAAACAGGGCGTCGGGTTCTTCTCTGCCGTCTTACTCGGATTCGCGGGCGCCATGTACGGGCTCGTGCTGGCAGATGACCTCATCGTCCTGGTCATGCTGTGGGAAGTCACCAGCATCCTGTCGTATCTGCTCATCGGCTTCTATCACCGCCGTGGGGCCAGCCGTCGCGCAGCGCTGCAGGCGCTCCTGGTGACGACGCTGGGCGGCCTCGTCATGTTCGTCGGGGCGGTGATCGTCTCGGTGCAGGCGGGGACATCGAGCATCTCGCAGATCCTGCATGCGTGGAGCTCGCTGGAGCAGACGGTATCCGGCCCGCTGCTCAACGCCGCCGTCGTGATGCTGCTCATCGGAGCGCTCAGCAAGTCCGCGATCTTCCCGTTCCACTTCTGGCTGCCCGGCGCGATGGCTGCTCCCACGCCGGTGAGCGCCTACCTGCACGCAGCGGCGATGGTCAAGGCCGGCATCTACTTCATCGCGAGGTTCGCGCCCTTCCTGTTCATGTCGGACCTCTGGCGACCGATCGTGATCTCGCTCGGGATCTTCACGATGCTCCTCGGCGGCCTGCAGGCACTGCGCGAGTCCGATCTCAAGCGCATCCTCGCCTTCGGCACGGTCAGCCAGCTCGGCATGCTGACCGCGGTGCTCGGCTACGGCGTCCGCGACACGGCACTCGCGGGACTCGCCCTCCTCATCGGGCACGCGCTCTTCAAATCGGCGCTCTTCCTCGTGGTCGGTGTGATCGACCGCCAGCTGTCGACCCGAGACATCGGTGGGCTCTCCGGCGTCGGCCGGCAAGCCCCGACCCTCGCGGCACTCTCGATGATCGCCGTCGCCTCGATGATCGGAGTGGCACCGACGATCGGCTTCGTGGCGAAGGAAGCCACCCTCACGGCCTTCATCGACAGCGCCGCGACCGACCCGTGGGCGCTCGTTGCGCTCATCGGGATCGTGCTGGGCTCGGTGCTGACTGCCGCATACGGGCTGCGGTTCATCTGGGGCGCCTTCTGGACCAAGAAGGATGCCGGCGGTGCTCCCCGGCCGGTCACCGTGTGGCCCGATCCGCCGATCGGATTCCTCGCGGCGCCGTTGCTGCTGGCGGGGCTGACGCTCGCACTCGGGTTCGCGGCGCCGGGAGTGGATGCCCTGATCGTCGGATACGCCGACCAGGCCGCGGATGCCGCCTCCGCTGAGCATCCGTACCATCTGGCACTCTGGCATGGCCTCGAACCGGCACTCTTCCTCTCCCTCGGCTCGATCGCACTCGGCTTCGCGGTCTTCTTCATCCAGGTGCGCCGGGACTGGACGCCCCGTCGCATCCTGCGCTTCTCCGCTGCCGATCTCTACAACAACACGCTGCGGGGCATCGCCCGAGTGTCCACCTGGACGACCACCTTCACTCAGCGGGGCTCGCTGCCGCTGTACGTCGCCACGATCCTGGTGGTCTTCGTCGCCGCCGAGGGCACGGCGCTGATCGCCGGCATCGCCGACTGGAATGTCAGCCTCGACGGCTGGCAGACCCCCATGCAGGTCGTCGTCGCGCCGATCATGATCGTCGCCGGCCTCGCGGCGGTGCGCGCGCGCAAGCGCTACACCGGTGTGGTGCTGGTCTCGGTCACCGGGCTCGGGATGGTGCTGCTGTTCGCGACGAGCGGTGCGCCCGATCTTGCGCTGACCCAGATCCTCATCGAGACGGTGACGCTGGTCACCTTCGCCCTGGTCCTGCGGCGGATCCCTGCGCGGCTGGGTGAGCACAACGCATCGGTGTGGCCGATTGCGCGGGCCGTTCTCGCGGTGGGGGTCGGGGCGACGATGGCATTCATCGCCGTCGTGGCGACCGGAGCGCGCGTCGCCGACCCGATCTCGGATCGCTTCCCCGAGCTCGCCTACGAGCTCGGCCACGGCAAGAACGTGGTCAACGTGGCGCTCGTCGACCTTCGTGGGTGGGACACGATGGGTGAGCTGTCGGTGCTGATCCTCGCGGCCACCGGGGTGGCCTCGCTCGTGTTCGTCACACACCGGTCCGACCTGCTCTCGCGCGCGATCTCGCCGCTGCCGACAGCGACCACGCGCCGCCCGCTCGTGGAGACCGACGAAGGCCCGCGCCCCCGATCGGCGCGTCCCGACAGCACCCGCCAGGCGTGGCTGGTCGGAGGCCAGCGCATGCGACCCGAGAACCGCTCGATCATGCTCGAGGTGATCGTGCGCATCCTCTTCCACACGATCATCGTCGTCTCGCTCTACCTGCTGTTCGCCGGTCACAATCTGCCCGGTGGCGGTTTCGCCGGCGGTCTCGTCGCCGGTATGGCACTGGTCATGCGGTATGTCGCCGGTGGTCGCTACGAGCTGGGTGCCGCCGCACCCACCGATGCCGGGCGCCTCCTCGGCGTCGGGATGACCCTCGCGGTCGCCACCGCGCTCGCTCCGCTGCTGTTCGGCGCCGCGCCGCTGACGAGCGGGTTCTGGGAGGCGGACCTTCCGGTCATCGGGCACGTGGAGTTCGTGACCTCGACGATCTTCGACGTCGGCGTCTACCTCGTCGTCATCGGTCTCGTGCTGGATGTGCTGCGTTCTCTCGGCGGGGAAGTCGACCGTCAAGCGCAGGCGCTTCGATTGATGCAGGGATCGCGACCGCCGCAGGGAGGGCGTGCATCATGAATGCGTCCCTCGTGCTGATCATCATCATGGGTGTCCTCTTCGCCGCCGGCTCCTACGCGATGCTCGAGCGCAGCCTCACCCGCGTACTCATCGGCTTCCTCCTGCTCGGCAACGCCACGAACCTCTTCCTTCTGATCGTGATGGGACAGCCCGGAGAGGCACCGTTCTTCGGTGCGGCGGCGTCGCCCGAGGAGATGAGCGATCCACTTCCGCAGGCCCTGACCCTGACAGCCATCGTGATCACGTTCGCGGTGTCGGCGTTCCTCCTGGCTCTCATCTACCGTTCATGGCAGCTGGGCGAGGCCGACACCGTCGTCGACGACGAAGAGGATGTCGCGCTGCGCGAGCGCACTCCGTCCGATGAAGACGTGCTCGACGACGAGATCACACCGGACGACGACGACGCGGCCACCGACTTCATCGGGACGGCGACGACGCCCATCAGGGTCCTCCACCACGGCGACGTCGACGGCATCCGCGATGACGCTCCGACTGACCTGCCGACCGACACTGTGGACGGTGGTGACCCGCGATGAGTGCGCTCGTGCCACTGCTCGTGACGCTGCCCCTGCTGGGAGCCGCGCTCGTGCTGATCTTCGGCCACCACCGACGGGTGCAGGTGGGTGTCTCGATCGTGACGCTGACGCTCGTGCTGGGCATCGCCGCAGTGCTCCTGTACACGGTCGACGCGACGGGCCACGCGATCGCGGTCTCAGTGGGCGGATGGCCTGTCCCGTTCGGAATCGTGCTGTACGTCGACCGGCTCGCGGCTCTCCTGGTCGTCATCTCGAGCATCGTGCTGCTGGCCGTCCTCCTCTTCTCGGTCGGGCAGGGCGCCGCCGACGGCGATGACGATACGCCGGTCACGATCTTCCACCCCTCCTACCTGATCCTCGCGGCCGGCATCTTCAACGCCTTCATCGCCGGCGACCTGTTCAATCTCTACGTCGGGTTCGAGATCCTCCTTGTCGCCTCCTACGTGCTGATCACGCTCGGATCCACCGAAAGCCGCATCCGCACGGGCGTCGTGTACATCGTCGTCTCCCTCGTCTCGTCGATCCTCTTCCTCGCGGCCATCGCCGCGATCTACGGTGCACTGGGCACGGTCAACATCGCTCAGATCGCGCAGCGCATGGGCGAGCTGCCGCAGTCGACGCAGCTCGTGCTGCACCTCATGCTGTTGCTGGCTTTCGCCATCAAGGCTGCTGTCTTCCCGCTGTCGTTCTGGCTACCGGACTCGTACCCCACGGCGCCGGCGCCGGTCACGGCGGTGTTCGCGGGTCTGCTGACCAAGGTCGGCGTCTACGCGATGATCCGCACCGAGACTCAGATCTTCCGCGACAATGATGTCAACACGCTGCTGCTGATCGCGGCGCTCGCGACGATGATCGTGGGTGTTCTCGGCGCGGTGGCACAGGCGGAGCTCAAGCGCATCCTGTCGTTCACGCTCGTCAGCCACGTCGGCTATCTGGTGTTCGGTCTGGCGATCGCAACGCCCCTCGCGCTCGGAGCGACGGTCTACTACATGGTTCATCACATCGTCGTGCAGACGACACTGTTCCTCGCGATCGGGCTGATCGAGCGCCGGGCCGGCTCGACCTCGATCCTCAAGGTCAAGGGACTCATGAGGGCGGCACCGTTGATCGCTGCGCTGTACTTCCTCCCGGCGATCAACCTGGGCGGACTGCCGCCGTTCTCGGGTTTCATCGGCAAGTTCGCGCTCTTTCACGCAGCCGCCGAGGTGGGGACGCCCCTGATGTACACGCTCATCGGCGGCGGCATCATCACCTCGTTGCTGACGCTCTACACGCTCATGAGGGCGTGGAATCTGGCGTTCTGGCGCGAGGACGACGAGCACCCCGACGAGCCCGCCCTGATCGATCGAATCTCCTACCTCGACGACGCGCCGGCGGCCGACGAACAGAGCGAACGGCGCGCCATTCCCCGCATCATGACGGCCACGACGGCGGGGATGGTGGCCATCACGCTCTCGCTCACGTTCTTCGCCGGGCCGCTCTATGAGCTGTGCGCGCGGATCGGCGACGCGCTGCAGGATCCCATTTCGCTCGTTCAGCTCGAACAGGAGGTCTCCTCGTGAGCAGCGCCACCGTGCTCTCGGCGCTGTGGCGACAGCTGCCCTTCTTCGTGTGGCTCGTTGCGCTGTGGATGCTGCTGTGGGGCCAGTTCACCGTGCTCGCGGCGGTGACCGGCATCGTCGTGTCGATCTTCGTGATGCGGATATTCCGCCTGCCTCCGGTCGAGCTGTCCGGCCGCGTGAACCTCTGGTGGGGATTCGTCTTCGTCGTCGAGTTCCTGCTCGCCCTCGTCCGCGGCTCGTTGACGGTGGCCTGGCAGGTGCTGACCCCCGGGCAACCCGGCACGGCCATCATGGCCGTGCCGCTCGTCACCGACGACGACCTGATCATGACGCACGTCGCCGTCACGGCATCGCTCATCCCGGGATCGCTCATCATCGACGTCGACCGGGATCGCCGCATCCTCTACCTGCACGTGATGGGCGCTCGAGACCGTGCGCAGCTCGAACAGCAGCGCCGCGCGGTGCGGCACTGGGAGGAGCGGATCGTGCGCGCCGTCGGCTCACGCGCGCAGGTCGAATCGATCCGCACCGCCGAGACTGATCGGACCGGCGCATGAGTGCCGTGCTGACCGCGATCCACGTTGCGTTCGCGGTGGCGGCGGCACTCATCGTCTGGCGGATCATCACCGGTCCATCGATCCTCGACCGCGCGGTCGCGTCGGATGTCTTGCTGACCCTCGTCATGTGCGTACTCGGCGCCGAGATGGCGATCAATCACCACACGCGAACCCTGCCGCTTCTGCTCATCATCGCCGCGGTCGGAGTCTTCGGGTCGATCTCGATCGCCCGGTTCGTCGCTCGGAAGGATGAAGACACGAAATGATCGATGTCATCGTGCTCGTGCTGATCCTGATCGGGGCGTTGCTGTGCCTGACGGCGTCGATCGGCCTGCTGCGGTTCAGAGACGTGCCGACGCGGCTGCACGCGGCCACGAAGCCGCAGGTGCTGGGCCTGATCCTCATCGCGATCGCGATCGGCCTCTCGCTCGGGTCGTGGCAGGTCGCGGCGTTCCTCGTGCCGGTTGTGCTCATCCAGCTTGCGACCGCGCCCCTTGCTGCGCATATGGTGGGTCGTCAGGCATATCGCAACGGCACGATCGACGAGCCATCGCTGCTGGTCGACGAGCTGAAGGACGGGCCGCACACCCCGCCGGCCCCGGGCGACTGACGGCTCAGTCGGCGCCGAAATCGAAAGAGGCCGATTCGGACGCCTCGTCGATCGATTCGGCGAGCTCTTCGCGTTCGGCATCGTACGGCAGGGCGTGCGCGGTGATGCCGGCGGCGCTCGGCGTCAGGTCTCCGACGAGATCGGCGGTCGCGCCGCCGATGAGGCCGAGTCCCGCGTACTGCTCCAGGCGCGCGCGAGAGTCGGCGATGTCGAGATTGCGCATCGTGAGCTGCCCGATGCGGTCGATGGGTCCGAAGGCCGAATCGCCGACGCGCTCCATCGACAGCTTCTCCGGACCGTACGACAGGTTCGGCGAGACGGTGTCGAGGATCGTGTAGTCCTCGCCGCGGCGCAGGCGGAGCGTCACCGACCCGGTGATCGCCGAGCCCACCCAGCGCTGGATCGACTCCCGCAGCATGAAGGACTGGGGCTCGAGCCATCGGCCCTCGTACATGAGGCGCCCGAGACGGCGACCCTGCTCGTGGTAGGTCGCCAGGGTGTCTTCGTTGAGGATGCCGTTGACCAAACGCTCGTACGCGATGAACAGCAGCGCCATGCCGGGCGCTTCGTAGACGCCGCGCGACTTCGCCTCGATGATGCGGTTCTCGATCTGATCGCTCATGCCGAGGCCGTGACGGCCGCCGATCGCGTTGGCCGCCACGACCAGGGCCACGGCATCGGCGTACTCGACGCCGTTGAGTGCGATGGGGCGCCCCGCCTCGAACGCGACGGTGACGTCTTCCGTGTCGATCTGGACGGCCGGGTCCCAGAAGCGCACACCCATGATCGGGTCGACGACTTCGAGCGAGACGTCGAGGTGTTCGAGGGTCTTGGCCTCGTGCGTCGCACCCCAGATGTTCGCGTCGGTGGAATATGCCTTCTCGACCGAGTCGCGGTAGGGGAAGTCGTGGGAGACGAGCCACTCGCTCATCTCGGTCCGGCCGCCGAGCTCAGTGACGAAATCGGCGTCGAGCCACGGCTTGTAGATGCGCAGCGCGGGGTTCGCGAGCAGGCCGTAGCGGTAGAACCGTTCGATGTCGTTGCCCTTGTAGGTCGATCCGTCGCCCCAGATGTCGACGCCGTCTTCTTTCATCGCGCGAACGAGGAGCGTGCCGGTGACGGCGCGTCCGATCGGCGTGGTGTTGAAGTAGGTGCGCCCACCCGAGCGGATGTGGAAGGCGCCGCACGCCAGCGCGACGAGCCCCTCCTCGACCAGGAGCGGCTTGCAGTCGATGAGGCGCGCGGCCTCGGCGCCGTACTGCAGGGCGCGACCCGGGATCGACGCGATGTCGTCTTCGTCGTACTGACCCAGGTCGCCCGTGTACGTGAACGGGATGGCGCCGCGGTCACGCATCCACGCGACCGCGACCGATGTGTCGAGGCCTCCCGAGAAGGCGATGCCGACGCGCTCGCCGACGGGCAGGGATTGAAGGACCTTCGACATGCGCTCAAGTCTAGTGAGCGCGATATCCGTTGCCCGGCCCGGGCGGCGCCGTCGCATTCCGAAAAGATGTGGCGAAATGAGGCGGGATGCCGGCGGATCGGTCCTCGGCATCCGACATCTCCTCGGCATTCGGCCGCGCCACCGCCGGATAGCATGGGGTGTAACCGTCCGATAGCGGGGGAGATGGCCCATGCCAGGCATTGTGATCGTCGGCGTCCAGTGGGGCGACGAGGGCAAGGGTAAGGCGACCGATCTGCTCGGAGAGCGCACCGACTGGGTCGTCAAGTTCAACGGCGGCAACAATGCCGGGCACACGGTCGTCATCGGTGATGAGAAGTACGCGCTGCACCTGTTGCCCTCCGGCATCCTCTCGCCCGGCGTGCACGCCGTGATCGGAAACGGCGTCGTGATCGACCTCGAGGTCCTGTTCGCCGAGATCGAGGCGCTCAACGCTCGCGGTGTCGACACCTCGCGGCTGCGCGTGAGCGCGAACGCGCACGTGATCACCCAGTACCACCGCACACTCGACAAGGTCACCGAACGCTTTCTCGGCAAGCGCATGATCGGCACCACGGGGCGCGGGATCGGGCCGAGCTATGCCGACAAGATCAACCGCGTGGGAATCCGAATCCAGGACCTTTTCGACGAGAACATCCTGCGTCAGAAGGTCGAGGGCGCCCTCGATCAGAAGAACCACCTGCTGGTGAAGGTCTTCAATCGTCGTGCCATCTCGGCCGACGAGGTCGTCGAGGACCTGCTCTCGTACGTCGAGCGGTTGCGTCCGATGGTCGCCGACACGTCGCTCCTCCTCAACGATGCCCTGGATGCCGGCGACATCGTCATCTTCGAGGGCGGGCAGGCCACGATGCTCGACGTCGACCACGGCACCTACCCGTTCGTCACGTCGTCGTCGGCCACGGCGGGCGGCGCCTCGACGGGATCGGGCGTGGGGCCGGGCCGGCTGAACCGGATCGTCGGCATCGTCAAGGCGTACACCACGCGCGTCGGGTCGGGTCCCTTCCCGACCGAGCTGTTCGACGAGCAGGGTGAATGGCTGCGCAAGCGGGGCTTCGAGTTCGGCACCACGACCGGGCGTCCTCGCCGCGTCGGCTGGTACGACGCTCCCGTCACGCGCTATGCCACCCGGATCAACGGGATCACCGACCTCGTGATGACCAAGCTCGACATTCTCACGGGTCTTGATCGGATCCCGGTCTGCGTCGCCTATGACGTCGATGGCGAGCGGTTCGATGAGGTGCCGGTCAACCAGAGCGACTTCCACCACGCGACGCCGATCCTGGAGTACTTCCCCGGGTGGAAGGAAGACATCTCGCAGGCGCGGACCTTCGAGGAGCTCCCGCGCGAAGCACAGGACTACGTTCTGGCTCTCGAGGCGATGAGCGGCACCCGGGTCTCGGTGATCGGCGTCGGCGCGACGCGCGACGCGGTCATCGTCCGGCACGACCTCGTCGATTGATTCGCCGGCCGGCTAGACCGCGGCATCCTGCTTCGGGATGAAGACGTTCTTGATCAGGAGCAGGATCGACGCCGTGACGGGAATCGCCACGAGCGCCCCGAGCAGCCCCATGAGCGTGCCGCCGATGAGGGCCCCGATCACCACGAGCGACCCGGGGACCGAAATCGCCCTGTTCATGACGCGAGGCGTGAGCACGTATGCCTCCAGCTGCATGTAGAGGAGGTAGATGCCCGCGAAAACCAGCGCGGCAACGGGGCTCGCGAACAGCGCGACGACTGAGCCGATGGCCCAGAACAGCACCGTCCCGACGAGGGGGATGATCGTGATGCAGAACGCGGTCACGGCGAGGAGGGCGGGAAACGGCAAGCTCAGAACCGTGAACAGGATGAACGTCAAGACCGCATTGCTGAAGGCGAGGACGACCATCCCACCGAGGTACCCGCCGACCGAGTCCGTGATCTGCTCGGTCAGGTCGGCCGCGAGCACTCGCGATCGCGCCGGGAGCAGCTGGTAGAACGCCTGCTTGATCTGCGGCAGAGAGGCCAGGAAGTACAGGCTCAGCACGATGATGATGATGATGCCCGAGATGGTCGTGCCGATCGAGACTCCGACCTGCAGCACCCCTCCGCCGAGGGTGGCGATCGTGGCCGGGTCGGTGAGGAAGCGCTGGACCTCGGCGAGCAGGACGGACACCTGGTCACCGAACTGGTCGACGATGACGCCGAAGAGCTCGGTCCGCTGGAAATCGCCGATCATCGTGGGCAGATCCGAGATGAACTGTGCGATCTGCCTCACTACCGTGGGGATGATCAACCAGAGCACGGCGGTCAGGGCGAGCGCGAACGCGAAGTAGACGATGACGATCGCCCAGGGCCGCTTCGTGCCGTGGCGTTCCAGGCGCAGCACGAGCGGGTTCAGTCCGAGCGCGACGAAGAGGGCGAAGGCGATGTAGATCCAGACCGTGACGAGGCTGCTGATGGCCATGCCCAGCGAGATGGCGGCGAGGCCGCCGAGGGTCAGGAGGAAGCCGGCCACGAAGGGGCGGTTCACGTTCGCCCAGATCTGTCGGGCTGACGTCTGAACCGGCGGGGCAGGTGCCGGCGGGGCGGGCGCTGGCGGGGCCTCCGAACCAGTGAGGTGGGCGGCGCGGCGAGGTCTCATGGGTCACACTCTAGGGCGCGGTAGTCTCGGGGGCATGACTGACGGCACGGATCCGGCCCAGACGCTCCGCCGCCTGCGTGGCAGCATCGACAACATCGATGCGGCGCTCATCCACCTTCTGGCCGAGCGCTTCAAGGCGACGCAGCAGGTCGGGGTGCTCAAGGCCGAGCATGGGATGCCCGCATCCGATCCGGCGCGGGAGGAACAGCAGATCGCCCGGCTCCGCCGGCTCGCCTTGGAGGCCGAACTCGATCCCGAGTTCGCCGAGAAGTGGTTCAACTTCGTCGTGGCCGAAGTCATCCATCACCACACGGCGGCAGCTCGAGAACGCTGAGTCCTCTCCGCCGGGGGGCTACGGGACGGCGCGCTGGAGTGTCCCCAGCGCGATGGCGCCGAATGCGACGAGGGCCGCGAGCATCCACCCGATGAGGCTCGGCACGGCCATGCCTGCCAGCCATGCGCCGACAGCCGGCCACGCGCCCAGCTGGCCGATGAGCCAGATCGCGGCGACCAGCAGCAGTCCCAGTGACACCAGGGTGAGCGTGAGTCCGAGGGCCCCGAAGCGCCGGTAGACCGTCGACCCCCAGAAGCCGAGAACGAACAGCAGCAGCGAGACGACTGCGAAGAATGCGCCCGCCGCGAGCGGGCCGTAGCCCCAGACCCAATCGAGATAGAAGAAGTAGCCGTTGACTCCCCATCCGTCCGTCGCCTGCTCGATGAATCCGCCGAGGACGAAAACGATTCCGAGCAGGATCGAGGTGACGACGGCCGCGAGCATCGTGCCGAGGAAGAACTCGCGACGGGTGATGCTCAGCGCCTGCGAGAACGGGAAGGTGTAGCTGAGCGCCATGATCCCGATCGCGAAGAAGTACCAGATCGGCGCTTGGCTCCCGCCGCCGTACTTCGCCCCGTCGTACGGGATCAGAGCGAAGATGATCAGCGACATGGCGAATGCGGCACCGAGGATGATCAGCGGCATCCAGACGAACGTGTACTTGTTCACGAACTGCATGCGCGTGACGGTGATGATCCTGTTCATCGGACTCCTCCTCGGTCGTGCTGGGTGGCCTGGGTCGTGCGTACGATGAGCTGTTGCAGCGAGACCGGCTCGAGGTCGAGTCCCGCCGCGGTGAGCGCGGACCGGTCACCGGTCGTCAGCTCGCCGACCACGGTGACGGAGGCGACGCGACCGAGGGCCTCGCGGTGGATGACTTCGCGACCGGCGACGAAGGCATCGACCGTCGCGACGTCGCCGACGATCGTCGCGGCGCGACCGCGAACCCGATCGGTCTCCTCATCCATCACGATGCGCCCCTCGTCGACCACCAGGACGCGCTCAAGCAGGTTCGACACTTCGTCGATCAGGTGGCTCGAGAGCACGATCGTGCGGGGGTGCTCGGCGTAGTCCTCGAGCAGTCGGTCGTAGAAGATCTGTCGTGCGACGGCATCCAGGCCCAGGTACGGCTCGTCGAAGAAGGTGATCTCGGCACGTGAGGCGAGGCCGATGATCACGCCGACGGCGGACAGCTGACCGCGGGAGAGCTTCTTGATCCGTCGCTTCATCGGTACGCGGAAGTCGTCGACCAGGCGGTCGGCGAGGGACTGGTCCCAGTGGGGGAAGAACAGGCTCGCCATCCGCAGTGCGTGCCGTGGCTGGGCGTCGTCGGGATAGCGCTGGCTTTCCCGCACGAAGCACAGGCGGGAGAGCACTCGCGCGTTCTCATAGGGCGCTTCGCCGAAGACCCGGACGCGCCCGGAGGTCGCGAAGTTCTGAGCTGTGAGGATGGACATGATCGTCGTCTTGCCGGCCCCGTTGCGGCCGAGCAGACCATAGATCGTGTTCTCTTCGATCGAGAACGAGACGTCGTCCAGCGCGAGGGTGTCTCGATAGCGCTTGGTGAGATGGTCGACCTCGATGACGGCGGTCATGGTGTGGTCCCTTCTGTGAGGTCGGATGTCGCTGCCCGCTCGCGGACGAGGGTCGCCAGCGCATCGGGCCCGAGGCCGAGTGCGCGGGCTTCGGCCAGCAGTGGCTGGATGAACCGATCGGCGAATGCCGAGCGCCGTTCGTCGAGAAGCTGTTCGCGCGCGCCGGGGGCGACGAACATGCCGACGCCGCGCCGCTTGATCAGCACGGCCTTGTCGACGAGCAGGTTCACTCCCTTCGCCGCGGTGGCCGGATTGATGCGGTAGAACGCGGCGAGCTCGTTGGTGGAGGGTGCTCGGGTGTCTTCCGCGAGGCTGCCGTCGAGGATGGAGTCCTCGACGCGCTCGGCGATCTGCACGAAGAGCGCCTTGCCTTCTTCGATCACCGTTGCTCCCGGGTGGGTTGGTTAGTTACTTGACTAAGTAACCATGCCACCCGGGGCGGTGTCAAGAGGAGATTCTCAGAACCGCTTCTTCCCCGTGGGCGGAGCTGGATGGGTCTGGCCGGTGGCGCGTGCCAGTGCTTCGGCCGACCGCGCGAGCAGAGTCTCGGTCAGCGATTGCGCGACGTCGGTCCAGTGCGCTGGTCCGGCCGTGTCCGGGCCCGGTCCCGCGGGAGCGGTGCCGGCCGACCGTGCGCGTCGCCATGCATCGGCCTCGGCGTCCTCGAACGCCGCCCGCAGCCGGTGCACCGCATCGCGATACGCCGAGAACTGCGCCGTCGACAGGCGGTCCCGCGGCGCCACAGGACGCAGGTCCTGAGCGACCCGCGCCGCCGCGAGGAAAGCCGCGGTCAGTGGCACCCGCCCGTCGCTCATCGTCGGGAAGGCGATGAGCTTGGCCGGATCGGTCTCGTACTGCATCCACTGCTCGGTGACGGCGTCATGCACGCTCATCAGCTTGGCGAGCGGAAGGGATGCCGGATCGCGCGCCGATCCCGGCAGGGCGGCACGCGCGGCGGCGACCTGGGCCCGACGGGTGCGCGCGGCGGCCGCAGCCACCCGCACCTCGCGCTGGGCGCGGTCGAGCGCGTGGCGCGCTGCGTTCACCTGGGCGCTCCCGGCGCGACCGGCGAAGCGCTCGGCCTGCACGCGAGCGAGCTCCGCGCGCGCGACGCGGACATCCATACGGCTGCTCGTCGCCTGCATGCGAGCGCGACGGAGATCTTCGCGTGCGGCGTCGTACTCAATCCTGCGCGCGCGTGCCGACCGCTGGTGTCGCAGGCCGAAGAGGCCGAGGGCGCCGGTGCCGATCACCGTCGGCCCCGCCCACCAGAACTCGGCGACACTCGCCCAGAGCGGATCCACAGCGTCATGCTAGCCGCCACCGCTGAAAAGCGTCCCGGAGCTCGTCGCCTGTCAGCCGAAAAGCAGAGCGAGGACGGTCGCCCCGCCGCCGACCAGGATGAGGGCGACGATCACCACCCATGCGATGAGACGCGTGCGGCGCGTGCGCGCCTCGTTCATGCCGGCGTACTCGTCCTGATCGCTCATGGCGCTCAGCCTACGGGTTCGGTGACGGTCGGGCCGAAAGCACTCGGAAGCGTCGCCTGCGAGCCGGCCCGCAGCTCCGGCACCGTGAGGGTGAACACGTCCTGCACCTCCAAGGCCGGCTCGTCGCCATCCGCCGCGGGATCGGTCACCCCGATCCGCAGCACCGGGTAGCCGCGTCCGTCGCAGAGCCCGCGGAATTTCACGTCCTCCTCGCGGGGGACCGAGACGATGACGCGGCCGGTGGACTCGCTGAACAGGGCGGTCGCAGCATCCACTCCATCCCGCTCCATGATCTCGCGCAGCCACACGCGCGCGCCCACTCCGAAGCGCATGACGGCTTCGGCCAGGGCCTGACCGAGGCCGCCACCGGACAGATCGTGCGCGGATGAGACGAGCTCTTGCTGGGACGCGGCGTGGATGAGCTCGGCAAGGCGCTTCTCCTGGCCCAGGTCGACCGCGGGGGGGCGCCCGCCGAGGTGACCGTGGATCGTTCCCGCCCACGCCGAACCGCTGAGTTCGGTGGCGGTCACGCCGAGAAGGTAGATGTTCTCGCCGGCATCCTGCCACCCGGACGGGATGCGGCGGGCGACATCGTCGATGATGCCGAGCACGCCGACGACCGGGGTCGGAAAGATGGGGGTGTCGCCGGTCTGGTTGTAGAAGCTGACGTTTCCTCCCGTGACCGGAACGCCGAGCTCGAGGCAGGCGTCGGCGAGGCCGTCGACGGTCTGGCCGAACTGCCACATGACCTCGGGGTTCTCCGGGCTGCCGAAGTTGAGGCAATCCGTGACGGCCGTGGGCACCGCGCCGGTGACCGCGACATTGCGATACGCCTCGGCGAGTGCAAGCTGGGCGCCGGCATAGGGGTCGAGCTGGCAGAAGCGGCTGTTGCAGTCCGTCGCGATCGCGAATCCCAGGCCGCTTTCTTCGTCGACGCGGATCATGCCGGCGTCGTCCGGGAACGAGAGCGCCGTATTGCCCATGACGTAATAGTCGTACTGGTTGGTGATCCACGACGTGTCGGCGAGGTTAGGGCTCGACACGAGCTGCAGGAACTGGCGACGCAGCGCGTCGGCGTCGTCGGTACGCGGCAGGGCGGATGCCGAGTCCTCGCGCAGCGCGTCGATCCAGGTGGGGTAGGCGACGGGGCGTTCGTAGACCGGGCCGTCGACGGCGACGGTCGACGGGTCGACGTCGACGATCTGTTCGCCGTGCCAGAAGATCTGCAGGCGGCCGTCGCCGGTGACCTCACCGAGGACGCTCGTCTCGACGTCCCACTTGGCGACGACCTCGAGGAACGCGGCGAGCTTCTCGGGGGCCACGATCGCCATCATCCGCTCCTGACTTTCGCTCATCAGGATCTCTTCGGGAGTCAGCGTCGGGTCGCGCAGCAGCACGCTGTCGAGGTCGACGCGCATGCCGCTGCCGCCGTTGGCGGCCAGCTCGCTCGTCGCGCACGAAATGCCGGCGGCGCCGAGATCCTGGATGGCCTCGACGAGCTCGCCGCGATAGAGCTCGAGGCAGCACTCGATGAGCACCTTCTCGGCGAACGGGTCGCCGACCTGCACGGCGGGGCGCTTGGCGGGGCCGCCATCTGCGAAGGTGTCCGACGCCAGGATCGACGCGCCGCCGATCCCGTCGCCGCCGGTGCGCGCACCGAACAGCACCACTTTGTTGCCGACGCCGGTCGCATTGGCCAGTTTGATGTCTTCGTGGCGCATGACGCCTACCGCGAGCGCGTTGACCAGCGGGTTGCCCTGATAGACCGCGTCGAACACGGTCTCGCCGCCGATGTTGGGAAGTCCCAGGCAGTTTCCGTAGAAGCTGATGCCGCTCGTGACACCGTGCACGACACGGGCCGTGTCGGGGTGATCGATCGCGCCGAAGCGCAGCTGATCCATGACCGCCACGGGGCGGGCCCCCATCGAGATGATGTCGCGGACGATGCCGCCCACACCCGTCGCGGCCCCCTGGAACGGCTCGATGTAACTCGGATGGTTGTGCGACTCGACCTTGAAGGTCACCGCCCATCCCTCGCCGACGTCCACGACACCGGCGTTCTGGCCCATTCCGACCATGAGACGGGTGCGCATCTGGTCGGTCACCTTCTCGCCGAAGCGGCGGAGGTAGATCTTCGAGGACTTGTAGGAGCAGTGTTCGCTCCACATCACGGAGTACATCGCGAGCTCGCCGGACGTGGGCCGGCGGCCCAGGATCGTCTTGATCTCTGCGTACTCGTCGGGTTTCAGGCCGAGGGCCCCGAAGGGCTGCTCCTTCTCCGGAGTGGCGAGCGCGTTCTCTACGGTGTCGGCGGTCGACGAAAGGGTGGGGCGGGGGGTGCTCACGCGGCTGGACTCCAAGGAATGAGGGATGCCGGGGACGTGCCCCGAGTCTAGCCGCCGCTATGGCCCCAGCCGCCGTCGTGGGCGTATAGTCGGCCCATAGCATCCTCATCGGAAGGTCATGCAATGGCTCGTCGTACTCTTGCCCTCGGCGTTGTCATCCTCATGGCGGGGCTGTCCCTCACGGGGTGTTCTGCGATCTTCGGCCTCGTCGATGCAGTTACGCGCGACGATACCGACGTGGTCGCCGACGGCAGCGAGGTGGATGTCTTCTCGATCAAGATCGGCGATTGCCTGGGTGAGACGACGGACGGCACGGTGTCGACCGTGGTGTCCGTTCCGTGCGGACAAGAGCACGAGGGCGAGGTCTTCCACGACTTCACTCTCCCCGAGGGGGACTTTCCCGGTGCCGACTCCATCGAGGCATCCGCGTACGACGAATGCGAGTCGGCCTTCCTTGTTTTCGTCGGGCTCTCGTATCAAGAGTCCGCACTTGACTACATCTACTACTCCCCGACCGAAGAGAGCTGGAACGAGGCGGGCGACCGCGTCATCAGCTGCGTCATTGTCGACCCGGCAGGACCCGTCACCGGGTCGCTGAAAAGCGCGAACCGCTGACACGGCGCATCGCCGCTCGCCGGTCGCGACGCGGTGCGTCGCGTCAGTCGATGACCAACCGGTAGCCCATGCCCGATTCGGTCAACAGGTGCCGCGGCTCGCGGGGGTCGACCTCGAGCTTCTTGCGCAGCTGAGACATGTACAGCCGTAGGTAGCCCCTATCGGCGACCTGCTCGCTGCCCCAGATCTCCTTGAGGAGCGTCTGGCGGGTGACGAGGGCTCCGGGGTTGCGCGCGAGGAACTCGAGCATCCGCCATTCGGTCGGCGTCAGGTGCACGGCGATGCCACCGCGCAGCACCTGCGACGCGGCGAGGTCGACCTCCACATCGCCGAACCGCACGGTCGGGCTGCTGCCCGCGTCCGCGGACGTGCGGCGTCCGAGTGCGCGCAGTCGAGCGAGCAGCTCATCGATCTGGAAGGGTTTGGTGACGTAGTCGTCGGCGCCGGCGTCGAGCGCGTCGACTTTGTCGGCAGAGCCGGTTCGTCCTGAGACGACGAGGATCGGCACCGAGCTCCAGCCGCGGAGCGCGTGGATGACTTCCGCACCGTCCAGACGCGGCATGCCGAGATCAAGCATCACGATGTCCGGATGCGTCTGCGCCGCCGCCGCGACCGCCGCCGCCCCGTCGGACGCCGTGATGACCTCATAGCCGTGCGCTGAGAGCGTGATGCGCAGCGCGCGGACGAGTTGCGGGTCGTCGTCTGCGATGAGGACCCTCATGAAGCTGAAGCCTCCGCGTGCGGGCTCACCGGCAGGGAGATGACCATCGTGAGGCCTCCACCGGGGGTGTCTTCGGGAGTGAGCGCACCGCCCATGCCCTCGGTGAACCCCTTCGACAGGGCGAGGCCGAGTCCCAGGCCCGTGGTGTTGTCGGTGTCGCCGAGTCGCTGGAACGGGGCGAAGATCTCACCCTGGCGTTCGGGGGCGACACCGCCGCCGTGATCGACGACCCGGATCTCCGCCATTCCGTTGAACGCGCTGGTCGTGACGCGCACCCGGGCGCCCGCGGGTGTGTGCTGGTGGGCGTTGGCGAGGACGTTCACCACGACGCGCTGGAGGAGCACGGCGTCGGCCAGCATGGCTGTCACGTCGGGGTCGAGGGCGAGTTCGACCTCGTCGGGACCGAGGCCGACCTCGTCGATCGCCGCCAGGATCACCGCCGCCGGGTCGACCGGTGCGAGCGAGACCGCGAGAACGCCGGCCTGCACCCGGCTGACGTCGAGCAGGTCGGTGACGAGACGTGACAGGGTCCCGAGGCTCTCGTCGGCGGTGGCGAGCAGCTCCGCGCGATCCTCGGGCGACAGCGAATCTCCCGTTGCCCGCAGGCCGCCGACCGAGGCGATCGCCGCCGCCAAAGGCCGCCGAATGTCATGGCTCACCGCCGACAGCAGCGCCGTGCGGACCTGATCGGTCGCGGCGAGGGCGTCCGCGGCACGGGCCGTCTCGGCCAGGTCGGAGTGTTCGAGTGCGGCGGCCAGCTGCGCCACCATCACGTCGAGCAGGCGCCGCTCGGCGCGGTCGAGGTCGCCGCCGTGCAGCTCGAGCACGGACCCGGCCGGACCCACCGGCATCCGGACCAGGCGTCCCCCTTCGGCCACCGGCTCGCCGTCGGAGGCGACGGTCTCACCGTCCGCGTCGACGACACGCACGCCCGCCAGCCCGAACGCTTCGCGCAGGCGACTGACGAGCGCGGCGATCGCCGACTCGCCGCGCAGGACACTGCCCGAGATCGTGGCCAGCAACTCGGATTCGGCTGCTGCGCGTTGCGCGATGCGCGTCCGGCGCGCCGCCTGGTCGACGATCCAGCTCACGAGGATCGCGATCACGACGTACAGCACGAGCGAAAGGGCGTGCCGCGGGTCGGCGATCGTGATGGTCTGCTTCGGGGCGATGAACAGGAAATCCAGCGTGAGGCCGGACAGGACGGCAGCGAACAGGGCGGGCCACATGCCCCCGATCAGGGCGACGATCACCACGAGGAGCTGATAGGCGAGGACGTCGGAGGTGAGTGTGTCGTCGCTCGAGAATGTGACGAGCAACCATGACAGCAGAGGCCCCCCGGCGAGCGCGACCGCGAAGGCGAGGAGCCGGCGCTGAGGAGTGAGGGCACCGCCGGAGAGGCGGGGAAGGATGCGGGTGCCCGCTGCGGCCGCATGGGTCACCATGTGCACGTCGATGTCGCCCGATTCGCCGATCACCGTCGCGCCGATGCCCGGTCCGGACAGCGCCGCGCGCAGGCGGCCGCGGCGGCTGGCGCCGAGCACGAGCTGGGTGGCGTCGACCGAACGGGCGAAGCCCACGAGTGCCGACGGGGTATCGTCTGCGACGACCTGGTGATAGGTTCCGCCGAGCGACTCGACGAGCGCGCGCTGTGCGACCAGGGCGCCGGGGGTCGCGCTGCGCAGTCCGTCCTGGCTGCTGACGTGCACGGCCAGCAGCTCGCCGCCCGCCGAGCGCGCGGCGATGCGCGCACCGCGTCGCAGGAGGGTCTCGCCTTCGGCGCCGCCGGTGAGTGCCACGACAACGCGCTCCCGCGTCTGCCAGGCGCCGGTGATTCCCTGTTCGGCGCGGTAGTCCTTCAGCGCGCTGTCGACTTCGTCCGCAAGCCAGAGCAGCGCCAGTTCGCGGAGAGCAGTGAGGTTGCCGAGACGGAAGTAGTTGGAGAGGGCGGCGTCGATCCGCTCGGCGGGGTAGACGTGACCGGCTGAGAGGCGGTCGCGCAGCGATTGGGGGGCCAGGTCGACGACTTCGATCTTGTCGGCGCGGCGGACCACGGCATCCGGGATCGTCTCGCGCTGTGCGACACCGGTGATCTGCTCGACGACGCCGTTGAGCGACGCGATGTGCTGCACGTTGACCGTCGTGATGACATCGATCCCCGCGCTGCAGAGCTCCTCGACATCTTCCCAGCGCTTCTCATGGCGCGAGCCCGGGGCGTTCGTGTGCGCGAACTCGTCGATGAGGGCGACGTCAGGATGCCGGGCCAGCACGGCGTCGAGGTCGAGCTCGCTCAGGGTGACCCGGCGATGCTCGACGATGCGGCGGGGAACGACCTCGAGACCCTCGATCTGCGAGGCGGTCGCCGCGCGACCGTGGGTTTCGACGATGCCGATGACGACGTCCGCCCCATCGGCGGCGAGCCTGCGTCCCTCGGCGAGCATCTCATACGTCTTGCCGACGCCGGGAGCGGCCCCCAGCAGCACCCGCAGCCTGCCGCGCTTCACGCTGTTCACCCTACGCGCCCGCGGGTCAGCCCACTCGGCTCACCGCAGGGCGTCCAGCGCCACATTGAGCTCGAGCACGTTCACGCGAGGTTCCCCCAGGAGACCGAGGTCACGACCGGTCGTGTGGGCTGCGACGAGTGCGCGGACGGCCGTGGGAGTCATGTCTCGCGCGACAGCGACGCGATCGATCTGCAGATCTGCGTAGGCGACCGAGATGTGCGGATCCAGACCCGAGCCCGATGCCGTGACGGCATCGGCGGGGATCGCGGACTCTGCGACCCCCTCCCGCACGGCGATCGCGGCGCGGCGTTCCGTGATGGCGGCGACGAGATCTGTGTTCTCGGGGCCGAGGTTCGAGCCGCTCGAGGCGCCGCCGTCGTGGCCGTCGCCCGCGGCCGAGGGGCGGGGCTGGAAGTACTCAGGCAGGGGCACGCCGTCGGCATCCGAGCTGGGCTGGCCGATCAGAGCGGAGCCGACCACGCTGCCCGTGGCATCGGTGATCAGCGACCCGTTCGCCTGTGCCGGGGTGAGGACCTGCCCGAGTCCGGTGATGAGCAGCGTATAGCCGACGCCGAGGACGAGGGTCGCGAGGATCATGGCGCGGAGGCCGACCGCGGCGGTGCGCAGTGTGGTGCGGGTGGAGGACATGTTCTCTTCTCCGGATGCGTGGATCGGGCTCAGAAGCCCGGGATGACGCTGACGACGAGGTCGATCAGCTTGATGCCGACGAACGGGGCGATGACGCCGCCGACGCCGTAGATCAGCAGGTTGCGGCTGAGCGTCTGCGAGGCGCTCGCCGCACGGTAGCGGACACCCCGGAGGGCAAGGGGGATCAGGAACACGATCACGATCGCGTTGAAGATGATCGCGCTCGTCACCGCCGAAGCCGGTGAGTGCAGCTGCATGAGGTTGAGCGCCTGGAGACCCGGGAAGATCCCCACGAACATGGCCGGGATGATCGCGAAGTATTTCGCGATGTCGTTCGCCAGCGAGAACGTCGTCAGGGCTCCGCGGGTGATCAACAGCTGCTTGCCGATGCGGACGATCTCGATGAGCTTGGTCGGGTCGGAGTCGAGGTCGACCATGTTGCCGGCCTCTTTCGCGGCCGACGTACCCGTGTTCATCGCGACGCCGACGTCTGCCTGCGCGAGGGCCGGGGCGTCATTCGTGCCGTCGCCGGTCATCGCGACGAGGCGTCCGCCCGACTGCTCGCGCCGGATGAGGGCGAGCTTGTCTTCAGGGGTCGCCTCGGCGAGGAAGTCGTCGACACCCGCTTCGCGGGCGATCGCGGCGGCCGTCAGCGGGTTGTCGCCGGTGATCATCACCGTGCGGATGCCCATCGCCCGCAGCTCGACGAACCGCTCACGCAGGCCCTCTTTGACGACGTCCGCCAGCTGGACGACGCCGAGTACCCGACCCGCATCCGCGCCGTGAGCGGGTTGAAGAGTCGCGACCGCGAGCGGAGTCGCGCCGGCCTGTGCGATCTCGTCTGCCGCCCGGGTGACGTTCGCGCGGTCGAGCTCGCCCAGTCCGGCGCCCTCGTCGGCGAGCCAGGCAAGGACGGCGGATGCCGCGCCCTTGCGCACGCGGGTGCCGTCGGGCAGATCGAGTCCGCTCATGCGGGTCTGCGCCGTGAAGGGGATCGTCACCGAGTTTGCCGGAGCCTCGACGTGAATCCCCTGCGCCGCGGCGAGGTCGACGATCGACACGCCTTCCGGAGTCGGATCGGCCAGCGACGACAGCGCCGCCGTGCGGGCGAGTTCGTCGGGGGCCACGGCATCCATCGCCACGAACGTCGTCGCGCGCCGGTTGCCGTAGGTGATCGTTCCGGTCTTGTCCAGGAGCAGAGTGGACACGTCGCCCGCGGCCTCGACCGCGCGGCCGGACATCGCCAGGACGTTGCGCTGGACGAGACGGTCCATTCCGGCAATGCCGATCGCCGACAGCAGAGCGCCGATCGTGGTGGGGATCAGGCACACGAGCAGCGCGATGAGCACCGGAATCGACACGGGCGCCGCCGCGTAGGACGCGATGGGGTTCAGGGTCAGCACCACGACGAGGAAGACGATCGACAGGCTCGCCAGAAGGATGCCGAGGGCGATCTCGTTCGGGGTCTTCTGCCGCGCCGCGCCCTCGACGAGTGCGATCATGCGGTCGACGAATGTCTCGCCGGGGCGCGAGGTGATGCGGACCACGATCCGGTCCGACAGCACCCGTGTGCCACCTGTCACGGCCGAGCGGTCACCCCCTGACTCGCGTACGACGGGTGCGGACTCACCCGTGATCGCCGATTCGTCGACCGTGGCTATGCCGTGCACGATGTCGCCGTCGCCGGGGATGAGGTCTCCGGCCGAGACGATCACGACGTCGTCGAGAGTGAGCTCGGATGACGCGACATCGGTCACCACGGCGTGGTCGGCCGCGGCGTCCCTGGTGGGGTCGTAGCCGGTCACCCGTCGCGCGAGCGTCGCTGTGCGCGTCTTGCGCAGTGCCTGAGCCTGGGCCTTCCCGCGTCCTTCAGCGACCGACTCGGCAAGGTTCGCGAACACGACGGTGAGCCAGAGCCAGACGGCGATGCCCCACGTGAAGCCGGCCGGAACCGGACTGCCGCCGGAGGACTCCGGGCCGCCCAGGAACGGTTCGGCGATCGCGATCGAGGTGGTGAGGGCAGCGCCCACCCACACGAGGAACATGACGGGGTTGCGCCACTGCGTCGCAGGATTGAGCCGTCGCAGCGCCCCGGGGAGTGCCTGGGCGAGCTGGGCGAGCCCGAACGCGCGTTGCGGGGCCGACGTGCGCGCCGCCGAGACGGCGGGCTCAGTGGACAGGGAGATGGACATTTCAGACGAGCCCTTCCGCCAGGGGACCCAGCGTGAGAACGGGAAAATAGGTGAGCGCGGTCACGACGACCGTCACGCCGGCAAGGAGACCCACGAACTGCAGGCGATGCGTGGGGAGTGAGCCGGCCGTGGTGGGGACGCGGTCCTGAGCGGCGAGTGATCCCGCCAGGCCCAACACCAGCACCATCGGGACGAAGCGCCCCAGCACCATCGCCACGCCGAGGGCGACGCCCAGCCACGGGGTGTTCGCCGTGAGGCCCGCAAACGCCGAGCCGTTGTTGTTTGCGGCTGAGGTGAAGGCGTACAGCACCTCGGTCAGCCCGTGAGTGCCGGGGTTCCAGATCGATGTGGCCTCCATGTCGGCGCGGACGCCCGGGATGGCGAAGCTCAGTGCGACGCCTCCGAGCACCAGCACGGGAGTCACGAGAATGTACAGGCTCGCGAGGGTGATCTCGCGCGGCCCGATCTTCTTGCCGAGGTACTCGGGGGTGCGACCTATCAGCAGCCCGCCGACGAAGACGGAGATGACAGCGAGCACCAGCATCCCGTAGAGACCCGATCCGACCCCGCCGGGGGCGACTTCGCCGAGCATCATGTTCAGCAGGGGCACCATGCCGCCGAGGGCCGTGTACGAGTCGTGCATCGAGTTGACGGCGCCCGTCGACGTGCCGGTGGTGGATGCCGCGTAGAGCGTGGATGCCCAGATCCCGAAGCGCTGCTCTTTGCCTTCGAGCGCTCCGCCGGCCAGCGCCGGCGCGGACCCGCCGGCCTGCAGCTCGATCCAGGTCAGGACGGCCACGGAAGCGGCCCAGAGCGAACCCATGACGGCGAGGATCGCGTAGCCCTGGCGGTCGTCGCCGATCATCCGACCGAACGCGCGCGCCATCGCGAAGGGGATCAGCAGAATCATGATGACCTGCAGCGCACTCGTCCAGGGCGTGGGGTTCTCGAACGGGTGGGCCGAGTTGGCGTTGAAGAAGCCGCCGCCGTTGGTGCCCAGAAGCTTGATCGCCTCTTGCGACGCGACCGGCCCACCGGGGATCACCTGCGAACCGCCGGTCAGCGTGGGGACGCTGACGAGTCCGGAGAAGTTCTGGATCACGCCGCCGAGCATGAGGATGATCGCCGCGATCAGCGCGAGCGGCAGAAGCACGCGCGTCACGCCGCGGACGAGGTCGACCCAGAAGTTGCCGATCGTGCCGGAACGAACGAGTGCGAAAGAGCGTGCGACCGCGACGGCGACCGCCATGCCCACCGCCGCCGACACGAAGTTCTGCACCGCGAGTCCGGCGAGCTGCGTCGTGTAGCCGACCGTGAGCTCGGGTGAGTAGGACTGCCAGTTGGTGTTGGTGACGAACGAGACCGCAGTGTTGAACGCGAGGCCTTCAGGCACCGCGGGCAGGCCGAGCGCGCCGGGCAGAACCGCCTGGAACCTCTGCAGAGCGTAGACGAAGAAGACGCCGATCATCGAGAAGAGGAGGACCCCGCGGGCGTAGGCCCGCCATGTCTGTCCGGCGGTCGGGTCGACCCCGATCACGCGGTAGACGGCCCGTTCGGCGCGCCAGTCCGTGCGGGCGGTGTAGCTCCGGGCGATCCAGTCGCCGAGGGGTCGGTAGGCGACCGCGAGCACGAGGATCACGATCGCGATCTGGGCGACCCCCGCCCAGATCGAGGCGGCATCCGTGCCCATCAGAATCGCTCCGGGTTGAGGAGGGCGACCAGCAGATAGCCGATCGCGGCGACGGCCAGCACGGCAGCGAGGGCGGAGAAGACGATCATTGCGACTCCTCCCCACGCGCCGAGTCGGGAGTGGGCAGGGCGCGGTGGCCCAGCTTGTCGATCCCCGCGGGAATCAGACCGACCAGCGCGAACAAGGCGAGGGTCAAGACGAGGTAGGTGACATCGAGCACGAGTTCGATGGAACTCCTCCGCGGCGGGCGTGGCCGGCATCCTCACGGAATCCATGCGGACGCACGGGCGACGCTTACGCATTCCTCACGCGCGACGGACTACCAGCACCGGGCCGCGTTCTCCCGCGCGCTCGATCGGGTCCTCCTCGACGACAGGGCATGGCCCTGCGAGACCGCGTTCACGCGCTGTTCGCGATCACCCACGCGCCACCCCGACAACAGCGATCTGATCACCGCCGCACCGAGGCTCAACCGAGAACCCAGTGGACAACCGGGGCGCGACGCCGGGAGCCCGCACCTGCCCCGACACCGTCGACCCACCCGAATCGGGACTCCGCCGCTCAAACCCGGTCCATCGCTTGATCGAGGCTTAGTGTCCGCCGCCGAGTCCGCCGCTGAGTCGTCCGTGGAGCTTGGTGCTGGCCTCGTTCATGCCCTCGAGGATGACGTGCTTTCCGTGGTGTTGGTATTTGGTGACGATGGCGTCCAGCGCGGCGACGGTGGAGGCGTCCCAGATGTGCGACTGCGACATGTCGATGATGATTCGTTCGGGATCGTGCGTGTACTCGAACTGGGTGGTGAGGTCGTTGCTGGATGCGAAGAACAGCTCACCATCGACGGTGTAGCGGACGGTGGGGACCTGTTCGTTCTTGTCGACATGGCGTGTGACGGTGACGAAGTGCGCGACCCGACGGGCGAAGAGGATCATCGCAGCGAGGACGCCGGCGCCGACGCCGATCGCGAGGTTGTGGGTCCAGACGGTGATTACCACGGTGATCAGCATGACGGCCGTTTCGCTCTTCGGCATCCGCTTCAAGGTCGAGAGGCGGACGCTGTGCCAGTCGAAGGTCGCCACGGATACCACGATCATCACGGCTACGAGCGCTGCCATGGGAATGACGGCCACGATGTCTCCGAGTACCAGGACGAGGATGAGCACGAACACGCCGGCGAGGAACGTGGAGATCCGGGTGCGGGCACCGGATGCTTTCACGTTGATCATGGTCTGCCCGATCATCGCGCAGCCGCCCATTCCGCCGAACACTCCTGAAAGGAGGTTTGCGGCGCCCTGGCCGAAGGCTTCTCGGGTCTTGCGGGAGTGGGTGTCGGTGATCTCGTCGACGAGCTTCGCGGTCATGAGCGACTCGAGCAGACCCACCACGGCCATCGCGGCGGCGTATGGGGCGATGATCCCCAGTGTCTCCCAGGTGAGTGGGACGTTGGGGATGAACAGCTCGGGGAGGCTCTGCGGAAGATCACCTTGATCACCGACAGTGGGGACGTTGATGGCGAACACCACCGTGGCGGCTGTCAGCAGGACGATCGCGACCAGGGGTGCGGGGATCACCCTTGTGACCAGCGGCATCAGGTACATGATCAGCAGGCCGACGACCACCATCGGGTAGACCAGCCAGGGGACGCCGATGAGCTGCGGGAACTGGGAAGTGAAGATCAGGATCGCGAGTGCGTTGACGAACCCGACCATCACCGATCGGGGAATGAACCGCATCAGCTTCGCGACACCGAGGGCTGCGAATACGACCTGGATGAGCCCGCCGAGAAGAACGGTGGCGATGAAGTAGTCCATCCCGTACTCGCGGGCGACCGGGGCGATGACCAGCGCGATTGCGCCGGTCGCGGCGGTGATCATCGCGGGACGCCCGCCCAGGAAGGAGATTGCGACGGCCATCACGAAGGAGGAGAAGAGGCCGACGCGGGGGTCGACCCCGGCGATGATCGAGAACGCGATCGCTTCTGGGATCAGCGCAATCGCGACCACAAGCCCCGCGAGTACTTCACGGGTGAGGATGCGTGGGCTGCGCAGAGCTTGGAGCACCGTGGGTTCGATGCGATAGCGGGTCTTGGGATCTTGAACGGGAATGACATCGGTCATGGCGCTCCTACGGGAAGGTCAGGCTTCAGAACAAAGCGGAGGCGGAGGGCGCACCGGTGCGCGCGGATGGCCAACCACGGTCAGCCAGGGAGAATGAGGGGACCGACCACCAGAGAGTGGGTCGAACGTCACGAAGACTACCGTAACGTGAGGGTTGCCCGCCAATCTGAACGGAGTCCGCCTGATGACCGCCACAACGACGATGCACATCGGTGAACTGGCCGACCGGACAGGGCTGTCCTTGCGCACGATCCGGCATTACGACGAGATCGGCATCCTCAAGCCCACCGGTCGCACCGAGGGAGGCTTTCGCCTCTACACCGCCCAGGACGAGTCCCGACTCCTGCTGATCCGGCGCATGAAGCCCCTCGGCTACTCCCTCGAGGAGACCGGACAGCTCCTGGAACTCATCGATGCTCTCGCCGAGCGCCCCGACGATGCGGATCTGCGCAACCGGATGGAACTTGTACGCGCTGAAGCCAGCGATCGGCGCGACCGTCTGCGTGCTCAACTTGACGCCGCGGACGACTTCCTCGAGCAACTTCGAGGCCGCTGACTGGTCCGACCCTCCGGGGTCGGCATGACGAACCGTCACTTCGACGCCGTCCCTGACGAGCACTCCCCTCCACGACTCGTGTCCTGAGAACCGCCTATGTCCGTGAGAGCTCGGCTCGTCGGTATTCGACTCGACCTGCCATTGCATCCAGTGCAACGAGAGAGACGGCTAGTGCAACGAGAACCCGTTCCCGACAAGAAATGT
>WOYI010807393.1_pt1 | contig 58329 bp, 54 predicted proteins | sample 6423411 | NCBI WGS metagenome assembly WOYI01 (sample SAMN13441803, study PRJNA592873) | oil field metagenome | biome: oil field; feature: oil-well bore; material: oil-contaminated soil; isolation source: oil-contaminated soil from oil-well borehole | place: Germany: Wietze | collected 2016-10-18 ... | reverse complement strand
GCCGGGAGGCTAGCGAATGCCACCGACAAATGGCGTGAGATCCGGGAGATTGTTCGCGATCGGCGTGTCGCTCGGTGCGATCATTGCGCGAACATGACGAAGGCCCAGTCGAAACCGGGCCTCATCTGCACGAATTGTGGTGCGCGATACTGGGATTGAACCAGTGACCTCTTCCGTGTCAGGGAAGCGCTCTCCCGCTGAGCTAATCGCGCCGGGGTCTAACTTGGAGGTGGAGACGGGAATCGAACCCGTGTGCACGGCTTTGCAGGCCGTTGCCTCACCACTCGGCCACTCCACCATTGGGGTTGATGCCACCGCACCTTCGAGCGGACGACGGGATTCGAACCCGCGACCCCAACCTTGGCAAGGTTGTGCGCTACCAACTGCGCCACGTCCGCGCGCCTCGGGTGAGATCGTCACCCGGTGCGGAAAGGAACATTAGTCCAACCATGCGAGGAACTACAAATCACTTGCAACAGCACGGCAATCGTTCCTAAAACAGCTGGTAAACCTGACGTGCGATCGCAAAGCCGTGGCCAGCGTTGCTGTCGAGACAGGTGATACCACTCTCTGCGCTGTCGCACCGCAGGTTGGGTGAATCGCGCTCAGCTTGGCGCCACCGGGACCAGCCGATTCCAGCTGGCCGGTAGGTGCGTGCTAGTCTTCGTCCTCGTTCCCCGGTCTCGTAGCTCAGGGGGAGAGCGTCCGCCTCACACGCGGAAGGTCGCTGGTTCGATCCCAGCCGGGACCACAAACGAACGCGCACGTCATCAGCTGTTTTCGTGCCGATCCAGCTCGTCATCGATACTGAGTTGTTCGTCTCGGTGGGCCTCTTGTGGGCCATCCCCGGGTGTCTTACACGGCGGAATGTCACCGCTTGTCTTCGAGTTATGAACCAACTTGTCGAGCGCGGTAGCGATACCTGTGGCTCATCGTCGTAGAGAGTGTGCGTAGCTAGCCAGCGCGAGCGCGCGCCGGTGTGGCCGAGCTATGCAGCGATCACCACCTTCGGCGCAACCCCATTCAGGAGAGTGGCGCGCATCGCGGAGTCGAACGTGTGGCAGCCCGGCAGCGGCCAGTGCGGCCCACGCATAGGTCATCGTGTCTGGGTCGGGGGAGAGTCCGCTGCGTCAACGACGACCAAACCGGAGCCCGGCCGCCGCGACTGCAACTCCTGGAGCAAGGCGGTCTGGCGCGCTAATTCGTTGGCGAGGGTGCGCGAGATCATCGGGCATAGGCAAGCACGCGGATGCTGCTTTTCGTCTTTGGTGCGCCGGTAGTGCTGCCGTCGTCGGTGGCGAGTCAAGCCGCGGCGATCGACAGTGGTTCACCACGTTGAAACCGTCATGTCCACGATCGGTGCGTTCATCCTTGGTGTGTCGGTGATTCCGTTCGCGTGGAACGTGTTCAAGAGCTGGCGCTACGGCGAGCCGGTGACCGTCGATGACCCGTGGGGTTACGGCAACTCGCTGGAGTGGGCCACCAGCTGCCCGCCGCCGCGGCACAACTTCACCGAACTGCCCCGCATCCGGTCGGAGCGCCCAGCCTTCGATCTGCACTACCCACATATGGTGGAACGGATGAGCGCCGAGGCCTACGTGGGGTCGCAACCACACCGAGGCGCATATCGGCTGATGGCCGTCGGCGACACTGGCACTCCTCGCAATCCGTCACAGGCGACCCTGACACCGCGGTGGCTCGTCGGTTCTGGATCTCGGTGGCCGTCAGCCACCCGGAACTTCGCTCCCTTTGACGCTTCATATCCGTCGGCGCAACGGTCTAGGTCCAAGAGGTCGCGTGTCCCGCCCCGTCGCAGATCCGGACGTAGATGGCATCTCAACGATCACCCGCCACGCCGAATCGGAAAGCCGGCGACCCGAGAGCCAGCCGTCGCAGCATCGCAATAGCCGACGGCAACGCTGCCGGGGGTTGGCGTGCACTGATCCCTGTGCGCTCTGGACCCTAGTGGCTAATAGCAACGGTATACCCCTAGGGGTATACCGTTGCTATTAGAACACACTCAAGAACTGGAACTCAAGAACTGGAGTGCTGCACTAGTTGCCTCGGGAACCAGACCGAGCATGGAACACCCCAGGGCCGAACTTACTTCTCCTGCGCCACTTGCTTCATCTGCTTGTCGCAGCAGATTTCCGCATGCTTCATCTCGGGCGGGCATGGGCATGGCTTTTCGTAGACGAGCGCTGCTCCACACTGGTCGCACTCGTATCGTTCTCCGAGGCTTCGCGGCATATGAACTCCTTTGGTGTCGATTTTCATGTTGTCTGGCTCGGCGGGTCATCGTTCAGGCGAGGGCAAGAGCAGCCACGTGCGAAGCTTACGCCTGCGCACTGTCGTCGCAGTGGATTCTCGCTGACGCACCGCGCCTGTGTGTCAGGGTGAGTTGAGTCCACTGGTTCAGAGCAAATCAGCCTGACGCAGGGCGAGATACGGATTGGCGCACCAATGACCAGCTCCACCAGGAGTTCCTGAAGTTCCTGTGCATCGTCAACCGCGAGGTCCCCAAGGGCCTGCAGATCCACCTGATTGCGGCCGGGCCCCTGATCATCCGCGGCTACGCCAACAATTCGTGGGCGCACGTCGATCTCGACATCACCTGAAGCCACACCCACACGTATGCTGTTCATCGGCATCGACGTGCTGCTCCCCGTTCACAACTGGCACCCCAAAGCCAAATGAACACCACGAGCGTGACGCCATGAACCGGCGACGCACATCCCGGAGGAGATGCTGACGCTCCCCGGACTCGCCGATGTAAACGTGCAGGTCGGCGGGCTCGGCGTTCCGGCGCGAGCTGGGCGAATGCCGAACCGCCGATCTCATACGCGGAGGGTCGCTGGTTCGATCCCAGCCGGGACCACAAGCAAGAGCCGCCTTCGGGCGGTTCTTTTGCTTTCAGGCATTCGCATGTGCGGCCGGAAGAGGTGCGATGGCAGGCGCCGGGCTGCTGCGGTGCTGGTTGCGCTCGGTATCGCCTGAACTATCCCGCGGCCCACTCCTTGGCCTCGTCCAGCTCGTCCAGGCCGAATACCGCGAGTTCGCCGGGAACCATCCAGCCCAGCGCATGCATGGTGTGCCGGACCCAGTCCTTATCGGACACCACCGCGACCCGCTTGAACGCCGAATGATGTCGCAGCAGCGTGCCGAAGCCCATTCTCAGGTCCTCGGCCAGACCGCCCGAACCGAACCCCTCGTAGTCCGGAGCGATCACCTCGACGATCCGGATCTCCTTCGCGGCGCCGAGCGCGTCCATGGTCGGTGCGAACCCACGGAAATCCTCACCACTGATGCGGCCGGACGCCCGGATGCCGGTCACCCCGTCGGGCATGTCTGTGAGCACCTCGATCATCTGAATCCCCTTTCCCGATCGACAAGTTCCAGGGTCCTCCTCCTGGTAGGACCGTGTCGGCCAATCCGTAGCACCATTGCCGGGGTGTCCGTGTCGCTGCTCGCCAACTGGCGGTGCCTGCTCTCATCATGGCCGGGCCCTCGGTCAAGGTCGGCCTGGTGATCGCCAGGGCGCGGGAACTCGGCGTCGGCACCGATATCGATCTGGGCAAATGATGCCGGTTCAGTGGGCGATGGGGTTCAGTGGGCGATGGGAGGGCGCACCGGCATTGCCGCCACCAGTGGCGTGTCGACGCCGACCGGCCCGAGTGCGTGCGCGCCGCCTGGTGAGCCCAGCGGGGCATCGCGCCCGGGCAGCACCGTCAGGAAGAACGCCGCATTGTCGGCCAGGTGCGCCAGGTCTTCCTCGGCGAGATCGGTTTCGTATTCGATCGCATCGAGCCGGCACGCGATTCTGCAGGCGCCGCAGTCCACGCACTCGTCGGGGTTGATGTACAGCGAGCGGGCGCCCTCGTAGATGCAGTCCGCGGGGCATTCCGCCACACACGACTTGTCCATCACGTCAACGCACGCCGAGCCGATCACGTAAGTCATGAGTCGACGGTAGGAAAAGCGGGCCTGGCTGCGCCGGAGTCCAATGGCATCGGTGAAAGTGACGTTGGTCCTTTTGCAGCCATCGGGCGGCGTATCCATGATGCGTGGCCGCAATACGCGAGATCGGTATGCAGGTGCGGCCATCATGTTCCGGATCTGTTGAGCCTCAACGCTGTCACGCGGCCTGGCCGTCCTGAGCGCACCGGCGGCCCGCACGGCCCTGCCCGGATTGGTCGGGGAGATGGCTGCCGACCCGGCGCTGCATACCGCCCTGCTGGAGCGTTTCGGGGACACCCTGGTCCGCGGCCTCGGTGACTATCTCGACGCCTCGGCGGCGCGCGGCGAGGTTCGTGCCGAGGTCACCGCGACCGACCTGGCCGAATCGATTGCCGGCATCACCTTCCTGGCGCTGATCGCCCGCGGCTCCGCTCCCGACGATGCGTGGATCGAGCGCACCGCCACCCTGATCACGAGAGGAATCACCGCATGACACATCAATCGGCGGGGTGCCCGACCGACCGCAGGTGCGGTTGGTCAAGGTCACCGGCGCGCTGACTGTTGTGGAGTGAGAGCCGGCGCCAGGCCCAGGTGGTCGCGCAGCGTGACACCCGTGTAGTCGGTGCGGAACACACCGCGCTCCTGCAGCAGTGGCACCACCGAGTCGACGAACGGATCGAGCCCGGCCGGCGTGACGTGCGGGACCAGGATGAAACCGTCGCAGGCATCCTCCTGCACCAGATTGTTGATCTCGTCGGCCACTGTCGCCGGTGAACCGATGAAGTTCTGCCGCCCCGTCACCTCGATGATGAGTTCGCGGGTGCTGAGGTTCTCGGCCTCGGCCTTGGCCCGCCACTCGTCGGCGACCGCGATGGGATCGCGGTGCATCCGCACACTGGCCCGGCCGCGGGCGATGGTGTTCTCCCCGACGACGGGGTCGACCGAGGGCAGCGGACCGTCGGGATCGTGATCGGACAGATCCCGGTTCCACAGCTGTTCAAGGAATTTGATCGCGGTGGCCGGTGATACCTGCGCCAGCCGGACATCGTGGGCGATATCGGCGGCCTCGGCATCGGAATCGCCGATCACGAACGTGGCAGCAGGCAGGATCAGCAGTTGATCGTGACTGCGGCCGTACGTGGCCAGCCGCCCCTTCACATCGGCGAAGAACGCCTGTCCTTCGGCCAAGGCGCCGTGCCGCGAGAAGATCGCATCTGCAGCCTGGGCGGCGAACTCGCGACCGCGATCGGAATCGCCGGCCTGGAAGATGACGGGCCGCCCCTGCGGGCTGCGCGGCACATTGAACCGGCCCGAGATGTCGAAATGGTCATCGAGGTAAGAGAATCCGCCGGCATCCGCATCGGACAGGAAGACGCCGGTGTCCTTGTCCGCGACGATCTCATCACCGTGCCACGAGTCGAAGAGGGTGTTTGTGGCGGCCAGGAAGCTCTCGGCGCGGGCGTAGCGCTGATCCTCGGCCAGGAAGCCGCCGCGCCGGAAGTTCTCGCCGGTGAACGCATCCCACGAGGTGACGACATTCCACGCGGCACGCCCACCGGAGAGGTGATCCAGCGATGCGAACTGCCTTGCCACCTCGTAGGGCTCGTTGAACGTCGAGTTGATGGTGCCGGTCAAGCCGAGCTTCTCGGTGACCGCAGCGAGTGCGGCCAGTACCGTGAACGTGTCCGGTCGCCCGACCACGTCGAGGTCATAGATCCGGCCGCCCTGTTCACGCAGGCGCAGGCCCTCGGCCAGGAACAGGAAGTCGAACTTGCCGCGTTCCGCAGTCTGCGCAAAATGGGTGAACGACGCGAAATCGATGTGACTGCCCGAGTTCGGATCGCTCCACACCGTGGTGTTGTTGACGCCGGGGAAGTGCGCGGCCAGATGAATCTGCTTGATGGGCTTGGTCATCGTGGTCCTAAGGAGTGTGCGTACCGGTTGACGGGGCGGGACAGACCGAACAATCCACGCAAGGTGGACTGTTCGTAGGCGCTGCGGAAAGCGCCGCGCCGTCGCAACTCCGGGACGAGTCCGCCGGTGATCTGGTGCAGGTCGTGGCCGATGCTGGCGGGCCGCAACCGGAACCCGTCGGCGCCCGCTGCCTGCCACTGTTGCAGCAAGTCGGCCAACTGTGCCGGGGTGCCGACGAAAACTTCGGCATCGCTGATGTATTCGCGGCCGAGCAGATCGTCGAGATGTGCGCGATGCGCCGCGGCGGCGGTTGCGGTGTCGCCCAGGAACACCACCACGTCGGGCAGGATTCGCACCGGCGCGACGCCTGCGGGGCGCAGCGCGGTGATGACGTCGATGAGCGTGGCGATCTCTTCGGCACTGTGCGGCGTGACGAACCCGATGTCGGCGCTCGACGCGATCAGCCGGTAGGCGGGATCACCGTGCCCGAGAGCGGCGACCGGCGGCTGCCCCTGCGGGGGCCGCGGGGTGATCGACGGGCCCTTGACGGAGAACCAGCGGCCCTCGAAGTCGATGTAATGCAACTTGTCCCGGTCGACGAAGCGACCGGTGGACGCATCGCGGATCTCGGCGTCGTCCTCCCAGCTGTCCCACAGCCGGCGCAGCACCTCCACGTAGTCGGCGGCCTCGGCCAGCGCGTCATCGGCGACCTCCCGTCCGAAGTGACCCGCGGATTCGGGGTTGGCAGAAACCTGCACCCGGACCCCGGCCCGGCCGGTGCTGACGTAGTCGAGCGTGGAGATCGCCTTGGACAGGTGGAACGGCTCGGTGTGGGAGGTGATCGCGGTCGGTATCAGGCCGATGTGCCGGGTCTTGGGCGCCACTCGCGCCGCGATCTGCACCGCATCCACCCGGCCACGCACCCGGTCGGTGCGGGTATCGGCACGCCACGGATGGTCGGACTGCAGGGCCAGACCGTCCTCGATGGTGACGAAGTCCAGCAGGCCTCGTTCGGCCTCGACCACCAGGCCGGTCCAGTAGGGCGCGGTCAGCAGGTCGGCGGGCCGGGCGTCGGATTGTCGCCAGGCCGCCGGATGCCAGCCGGTGCCCTCCAAGGCGACGCCGAGGTGCAGGTGGTTGGGGGATTCCGGAGGGGCAGCCACAGATCTTCTCCCTTTCGTGCGCGGTCTCAGGCGACAACGGCCACCGACGGCCGGTCATTCCGCACCTGGGTGGGCAGCCAGTCCAGTCTGTACCCTGGCGCTGCGCCTACCAGGGATCCGCGCACGCTGACGCGATCACCCCGTCCAGCACCCGGACGATCCCCTAACTGCCGGCCGGACGACAACTCGGGTACCCCCGATGCCGGAGCCCGAAACGTCAGTCGATGCGCTCCCAGATCCAGTCGGTGATGGCGGGTGTCACTTCGCGAGCGGCACGGACGCCGGTCCGACTCCCCATATCTCATCGCAGTACTGCTCGATGGCGCGGTCGGAGGAGAACTTGCCGCTGCGGGCGGCGTTGAGAATGGACATCCGTGACCATGTGTCACGGTCCTGCCAGGCCGCACTCACCCGGTCCTGGCACTCGATATAGGACGCGTAGTCGGCGAGTACGAGGAAGGGATCGTCGTAGCGCAGATTGTCGACCAACGGCCGGAACACTTCGGTGTCGCCATGCGAGAAGTGCCCGCCGGCAATCAGATCCAGCACCGCGCGCAGCTCCGGGTTGCCCTCGATGTAGGACGCCGGACGGTAACCGTCCCGTTTGATCGCCTCGACCTCGTCGACGGTGAGCCCGAACAGGAAGAAGTTCTCCGGCCCCGCTTCCTCGCGGATCTCGACATTGGCGCCGTCCAGGGTGCCGATGGTCAGGGCGCCGTTCATCATGAACTTCATGTTGCCGGTGCCGGAGGCCTCTTTACCCGCGGTCGAGATCTGCTCGGAGAGGTTGGCCGCGGGGTAGATCAGGTGGGCGTTCTGCACATTGAAGTTGGGCAGGAACACCACCTTCATGTAGCGGTTGACCTCGGGGTCGAAATTGATCATGTCGCCGACCGCGGTGATCAGTTTGATGATCCGCTTGGCCAGGAAGTACCCGGGCGCTGCCTTGCCGCCGAAGATGAACGCCCGTGGCGCCATGTCGATGCCGAGATTGTGCTTGATCCGCAGGTAGTGCGTGACGATGTTCAGCACGTTGAGGTGCTGACGCTTGTACTCGTGGATGCGCTTGACCTGGATGTCGAACAACCAGGCCGGGTCGAGGTCCACGCCGGTCTCGGCGCGGACGAACTCGGCCAGCCGGGCCTTGTTGGCGCGCTTGACATCCCGCCATTCCTGGCGGAACGCGTCATCCTCGATGAAATTCTCCAGCCCGCGCAGCCGATCCAGGTGTGTCAGCCAACCGTCGCCGATCCTGCGGTCCAGCAGCTGGCGCAGGCCCGGGTTGGACAGCGCCACGAAGCGGCGCGGTGTCACGCCGTTGGTCTTGTTGGAGAATCGCTCCGGCCACAGCTCGTAGAAGTCCTTGAGGACACTCTCCTTGAGCAGCTCGGAGTGTAGTGCCGCGACACCGTTGATGGCGTGGCTGCCGACGGTGGCAAGGTGGGCCATCCGGACGCTCTTGCCGCCGTCCTCACCGATCAGCGACATCCGGCGCACCCGGTCGTCCTCGTCGCCGGGGAACTTGGCGCGCACCTCGTCGAGGAAACGGTTGTTGATCTCGTAGATGATCTCCAGGTGCCGGGGCAGGCTCTCACCGAAGAGGTCCAGCGGCCATTTCTCCAGGGCCTCCGGCAGTAGGGTGTGGTTGGTGTAACCGAAGGTGGCCACGGTGATGGCCCAGGCCTCGTTCCACTCCAGGCGGCGTTCGTCAACCAGGATCCGCATCAGCTCGGCCACGCCGATCGAGGGATGGGTGTCGTTGAGCTGCAACGCGAACCGTTCGGGCAGGTCGTGCAGGGAGACGTCGGCGAGACCGTCCATGATGTGCACCACGTGCTGCAGCGAGCATGAGACGAAGAAGTACTGCTGCAGCAGCCGCAGCCGCTTGCCGGCGTCCGGCTCGTCATTGGGGTAGAGCACCTTAGTGACGGTCTCGGCGGTGACCTCCTCCTCGACGGCCTTGTAGTAGTCGCCGGTGTTGAAGGCGTCCAGGGCGAACTCCTGGACCGCGCGGGCGCTCCACAGCGTCAGCACATTGCAGGTCTTGACGCCGTACCCCTGGATCGGGGTGTCGTAGGCGACACCCTTGACCACCCGGCCGGGCCACCAGCGAATCCGGGCCACGCCGGCGTCATCGATGTAGTGCTCGGTGTGTCCCTCCCAGTTCACCAGGTAACACACATCGGGTTTGGCGAGCTCCCAGGGGTTTCCGGCGTCCAGCCAGTTGTCGGTCTTCTCCACCTGCCAGCCGTCGTGGAGTTCCTGGTTGAAGATGCCGAACTCGTAGCGGATGCCGTAGCCGATGGCCGGCCGTTCCAGGGTGGCCAGCGAATCGAGGTAGCACGCCGCCAGCCTGCCCAGGCCGCCATTGCCCAGTCCGGGCTCCTCCTCACAGGCCAGCACCTCGTCCAGGTCCTGGCCGAGTTCGGCGAGTGCGTCCCTCGCGGCGGTCTCGATACCGAGGTTGAGCAGATTGGCGCCCAGTTGCGGTCCCATCAGGAATTCCGCGGACAGGTAGCAGGTGACCTTGCTGCCCAGGCCAAGCGCTGTCTGGGTGGAGTCAACCCGATTGTCCTGCATGCGGTCCCGGACTGCCAGCGCCAGCGCCCGGTAGTAGTGCTCGGGTGGCAGCGCGTCGGCGGTGTGGCCGATGGAATACCGTACATGGTCGATGATCGCGCGCCGCAGGGCGTCGGAGGACAGCCCGGTGCGGGCGCGTTCGGCGGCGGGGGAGGGCGCAACAAGATCGGTCATTGAAGGAGTCTGTCAGGGGTTCGTGCACATTGCGCGCGCAATGAGCGTCGGGTGGGTTAACGGACGTGAGACGCTGCTGAGATGTCCGGTGTACCCGAACTCATCGACGTCCTGCCCCGGCACCGCTTCGACGAAGCCGCGCTCGTCCACTATCTGGGCGACCACGGCATCGACGGCCCGCTGCAGATCCGGCAGTTCCAGGGTGGCCAGAGCAACCCGACCTTTCATTTGCAAAGCCCCGCAGGGGAATTCGTGCTGCGTAAGAAGCCGCCGGGCATCCTGCTACCGCGGGCGCATGATGTCGGCCGCGAGTACCGGGTGATGTCGGCGCTTGCCGGCAGCGATGTGCCGGTGCCGCGGATGCGGGCCATGTGCACCGACGAGTCGGTGCTGGGCACGCCGTTCTTCGTGATGGACCACGTACCCGGGAGGATCTTTCCCGACCGGGTGCTGCGCGACGGTACGCCCGACGAACGCGCCGCGGTGTACCGCGACCTTGCCCGCGTGCTCGCGCGATTGCACAGGGTGGACTGGCGCGACGCCGGGCTGTCGGACTTCGGGCGGCCCGACGGCTACCTCGTCCGGCAGGTGGCGCTGTGGACCCGGCAGTGGGAGGCCGCCAAGGTCGAGGAGTGCGCCGAGATGGACCGGTTGGCGGCGTGGTTGCCTGCGCACCTGCCCGCCGGTGACGAAGCGTGCATCGCGCACGGCGACTACCGGCTGGGCAATGTGCTGCTGCATCCCACCGAACCGCGGATCGTCGCGGTGCTGGACTGGGAACTGGCGACCATCGGCCACCCGCTAGCCGATCTGGGCTATGCGGCGATGACCTATTACCTGCCCGGTGACGCGGACCCGTTGATGGGGGTGGCCGGTGAGGACCTGGCCGGGACGGGGATCCCAGACGAGTCTGAGTTCGTGGCCGAGTACTGCCGCGAGGCCGGCCGGGAGGTTCCCGAGGAGCTGGTGATGTACGTGGTGTTCTCCATGTTCCGGCTGGCGTCGATCGCCGCCGGGGTGTGGCGGCGCGGGCTGGACGGCAATGCGTCCGACGCGCGGGCGGGCACCGACTTGTTCCGGGATCGGTACCGCGGCTTGGCCGAACGCGCGTGGGCGCTGGCCAGCGGCCTGTAGACACTCGACCGTCTGGTAGCAAAGTTCTGGCCTGACGAGAATCGGATTCTCTTCGTGGAGCTCATCCTGAACAGCGACTGGCCGGAGTGACTCGACCGCCGTGCAATAACGTTGCCCTGTGACGACCGGTGCAGCGCATACAGGTGGCGGGTTCAATCCGCCGGACCCCACCGACCGCGGCGGGCCCGACTACGGGCGCTTCATCGAAGCGGTGCGCACCCTGCAGGATCACAGCCGGGCGGCGGATGCGCCCGACGCGGTGATCACCGAGGCCGCCGAGCTGATCGAGAAGGTGTCGGCGTTGCTGGCGCCCTATGAGGCCGACGAATGGCATTCGCCGTCGGGCCGGCGCATGGATCTACCCAACCGGGGAAACATCCTGTCTGTGCCGGTCGACCTCTACGTGACCGAGGACGGGCGCATCGGCGGCACCGCACACTTCCGCCGCTACCACGTGGGCCGCAACAGCGCGGTGCACGGCGGCGTGCTCGGGCTGCTGTTCGATTCACTGCTCGGCTTCACCGCGACCACACTGACCAAGAGCCTGTACCAACGCACCGCGCACCTGGATATCGACTATCGCAAGATCGTGCCGATCGGTAAGGAACTGCAGGTGGACGCCGGTGTCGACCGGATCGAAGGGCGCAAGATCTTCGTCAGCGGCCGGCTGCTCGACGACGGTGACGTGTTGACCGAAGGGGACGCGTTGTTCGTGCGCCTGAAGCCTGGCCAGCCGTGAAGGAACGGAAGCGCGCCTGGGCGCGCTGGCGGGACCGCCTGCGCGAGCGTCCGGTCGCCGACCTGGCCTACCGAATCACGGTCGGGGTCGTCGGTATGCTGGTGCTGGCGGTCGGCATCATCACCATCCCGTACCCGGGACCGGGCTGGGCCGTCGTCTTTCTCGGGCTGGGCATCCTTGCCACCGAATTCCGGGCCGCGCAGGTGGTGCTGCACCACGCGCGGGTCAGATACGACGCCGTGATGGCCTGGTTGTCCCGCCAGCACATCGCCGTGAAGGCCCTCAGTGCATTGTTCACCGCCGCCGTCGTGGTGGTCACGCTGTGGCTGTTCGGGGCGGTCGGTCTGGTCGCCGGCTGGGTCGGCATCGATTGGCCCTGGCTGAAGAGCCCGATCGGTACCGGGTCCTAGGGTATTGCGCCGGGGCGACCCCGATAGCATGGTCGCGATCGCTTGACCGTTTCCAAGCCTGCTCTGCATAGGGAGATCCACCGATGACCGCCGCCGCCAGTTCCGTCCCCGCAGCCCTGATCCGGGTCGCTGCCGGGACCACCGCCGGGGCGGCGGTGCGCGAGGCGGGTCTGCCGGAACGAGGCGGCCCGGACGCCATCGTCGTGGTCCGTGACGCCGACGGCAGGCTGCGTGACCTGAACTGGGTGCCCGACACCGACGTCGAGGTTACGGCGGTCCCGGCGGATTCCGAGGACGGCCGCAGCGTCATCAGGCACTCGTGCGCCCATGTGCTGGCCCAGGCGGTGCAGGACCTGTTCCCGCAGGCGAAGCTGGGCATCGGCCCGCCCATCGTCGACGGCTTCTACTACGACTTCGACGTCGCCGAGCCGTTCACGCCGGAGGATCTGCAGAAGCTCGAGAAGCGGATGCAGAAGATTGTCAAGGACGGTCAGCTGTTCTCCCGCCGGGTGTATGGGTCCAAAGACCAAGCACGCCTTGAACTTGCCGGCGAGCCCTACAAGCTGGAACTGGTCGACGACAAGTCCGGCGATCCGGATGTCATGGAGGTCGGCGGGGACGAATTGACCGCCTATGACAACCTCAACCCGCGTACCAAGGAGCGGGTCTGGGGCGACCTGTGCCGGGGCCCGCACATCCCGACCACCCGGTTCATCCCGGCGTTCAAGCTGACCCGCAGCAGCGCCGCGTACTGGCGCGGAAACCAGAACAACGCCAGCCTGCAGCGCGTGTACGGCACCGCCTGGGAATCCCAGGAAGCACTGGACCGCCATCTCGAACTGATCGAGGAGGCCCAGCGCCGCGACCACCGCAAGCTGGGCGTGGAACTGGACCTGTTCAGCTTCCCCGATGAGCTCGGTTCGGGGCTCCCGGTGTTCCACCCCAAGGGTGGCATCGTCCGCAAGGAGCTGGAGGACTACTCCCGGCAGAAGCACGAGCAGGCCGGCTACCAGTTCGTCAACACCCCGCACATTACCAAGGAGAACCTGTACATCACCTCGGGTCACCTGGAGTGGTACGCCGACGGGATGTTCCCGCCCATGCACATCGACGCCGAGTTCAACGATGACGGCACCGTGCGCAAACCCGGCCAGGACTACTACCTCAAGCCGATGAACTGCCCCATGCACCATCTGATCTACCGGTCGCGGGGGCGGTCCTACCGCGAACTTCCGTTGCGGCTCTTCGAGTTCGGATCGGTGTACCGCTATGAGAAGTCCGGTGTGGTGCACGGGCTGACCCGGGTGCGCGGCATGACGCAGGACGATGCGCACATCTACACCACCCACGAGCAGCTGCGCGAGGAACTGACCGGTCTGCTGCAATTCGTGCTCGATCTGCTCGGTGACTACGGGCTCGACGACTTCTACCTGGAGCTTTCCACCAAGGATCCGGAGAAGTACGTCGGCTCCGACGAGGTCTGGGAGGAAGCCACCGACACCTTGCGCGAGGTCGCCGAGGCCTCCGGGCTGGCCCTGGTGCCCGACCCGGGCGGCGCCGCGTTCTACGGGCCGAAGATCTCGGTCCAGGTCAAGGACGCGTTGGGCCGCAACTGGCAGATGTCGACGATCCAGCTGGACTTCAACATGCCGGACCGCTTCGAGCTGGAATACACCGCCGCAGATGGCAGCAGGCAGCGGCCGGTGCTGATCCACCGGGCGCTGTTCGGGTCCATCGAACGGTTCTTCGGGGTGCTCACCGAGCATTACGCGGGTGCGTTCCCGGCCTGGCTGGCACCGGTGCAGGCGGTCGGCGTCCCGGTCGCCGATGCCCATGCGCACTACCTGGAAGATATTGCGGCCCAATTGCGTTCGCGCGGTGTCCGGGTCGAGGTCGACTCCAGCGATGACCGGATGGCCAAGAAGATCGTCAACCACACCAACCAGCGGGTGCCGTTCATGCTGCTGGCCGGCGACCGCGATGTTGAGGCATCGAGTCTTTCGTTCCGGTTCGGTGATCGCAGTCAGGTGAACGCAGTGCCGCGCGACGCGGCCGTCGACGCCATCGTGGACTGGATCACTCGGCGGGAGAACGCAACTCCCAACGCCGAACTGTTCGAGGCCGGTATCAAGGGGTCAGGAGCCTGAGGACATGACCGATCGGGACGCGAGGGACGCCATTGTTGATCGCGGTGTCGGCGACCCTGACCGCCTGCAGCGGCTGTGGACTCCGCACCGGATGAGCTATATCGCCGAGTCGCCGATGAAGAAGGGCTCGGGCTCGGCGCAGTCGAGTGAGCCGTTCACCGATATCCCCGAGATGTCCGATGAGGACGGCCTGATGGTGGCCCGCGGCACGTTGGTGTACGCCGTGCTCAATCTGTACCCGTACAACCCGGGTCATCTCATGGTGGTGCCCTACCGGCGGGTGTCCGAACTCGAAGAGCTGACCGTCGACGAGACCGCGGAGCTGATGGCGTTCACGCAGAAGGCCATTCGCGTGATCAAGGCGGTCTCGCGGCCGCACGGATTCAACGTCGGCCTCAATCTGGGCACCTCGGCGGGTGGTTCGCTGGCCGAGCACCTGCACCTGCACGTCGTGCCGCGCTGGGGCGGGGACGCCAACTTCATCACCATCATCGGTGGCTCCAAGGTGATCCCGCAGCTGCTCGGTGACACCCGGCGGCTGCTCGCCGACGAGTGGAGCCGCATCGACGGGCCTGCGCGGCCAGGGGCGAGCGCAGCGACGGGGAAAACGAACCAGTGAGCAACTTCTACCTGATGACCAGGGCGGCGTATGTGAAGTTGTCCCGCCCGATCGCCAGGGCGGCGCTGCGCACCGGACTGACGCCGGACAGCATCACCATCCTGGGCACCGCCGGCTCGGTGGTCGCCGCGCTGACCCTGTACCCGGTCGGCCAGCTGTGGTGGGGGTCGGTGGCCGTGGCGTTCTTCGTGCTCGCCGACATGCTCGACGGCGCGATGGCGCGGGAACGCGGCGGCGGTACCCGGTTCGGTGCGGTACTGGACGCGACGTGTGACCGCATCAGTGACGGCGCGATCTTCTGTGGTCTGGCCTGGTGGGCGGCGTTCGGCGCGCACCACACCGCGCTGGTGGTCGCCACCCTGATCTGCCTGGTGACCTCGCAGGTCATCTCCTACATCAAGGCGCGCGCGGAGGCCAGCGGACTGCGCGGTGACGGCGGCATCATCGAACGCCCCGAGCGGCTGGTGATCGCGCTGACCGGTGCGGGACTGTCCGGACTCTTCGGGTTGCCGCTGCTGCTCGACATCGCGATGTGGGCGCTCGCGGCGGCCAGCCTGGTGACCTTCGCGCAGCGCCTGCACACGGTGCGTACCTCGGCGGGCGCGATGGACCCACTGCCGACAGCGCAGCCCACCGAGGGAGACGCAGCGTGAGCACTCCGTCGGCCGGGCTGCCGAGCGTGGGTGGGTTCCGGGCGCCCCTGGCCGGCCGGCTCAGCGATCTGGGTTATGCGGCGGGCTGGCGCATGGTGCGGGCGATGCCGGAGGTCGCCGCCCGCAAGATGTTCGACGCCGGCGCGCTGTATGCCGCCCGCGGCGGGGGGCCCGAGCAGCTGCGTAAGAACCTGAGCCGGGTGCTCGGAGTGCCCCCGGAGCAGGTGCCGGGCAGCCTGATCCGCGCCTCACTGGCGTCCTATGGGCGATATTGGCGTGAGGCGTTCCGGCTGCCGTCGATGAACCACGAAATGGTCGCGCTACAGGTGCAGGCGGGGGCCGAGGGTTTTCAGCACGTGGAGGAGGCCCTGAGCGCCGGCCGCGGTGCGGTGCTGGCGTTGCCGCACAGCGGTAACTGGGATATCGGCGGGGTGTGGTTGACCCAGACCTACGGTCGGTTCGCCACCGTGGCCGAGCGGCTCAAGCCGGAGTCGCTGTACAAGCGCTTCCTCGACTACCGCGAAAGTCTGGGGTTCGAGGTGCTGCCGCTGTCCGGTGGCGTGCGGCCCCCGGGCGAGATATTGGTCGACCGACTGCGCGCCAACGGTCTGGTGTGCCTGATGGCGGACCGCGACCTGACCCGCTCCGGTGTGCAGGTCGATTTCTTCGGTGAGCCGACGCGGCTGCCCTCGGGCCCGGCCAAGCTGGCGCTGGAGACCGGCGCCGCGCTGCTGCCGACGCACACCTGGTTTCCCGGCAACGGCTGGGGCATCCGTATCCACCCGCCCCTGGACACCTCCTCGGGTGATGTCGGCGTCATCACCCAGGCGCTGGCGGATCACTTCGCCGCCGGGATCGCTGAGTTCCCCGCGGACTGGCATATGCTGCAACCGCAGTGGCTGGATGATCTCTCGCCGGAACGTCGGGCGAAAATCGAGGGCTACGAGCGGGACGGCGGCCGGGAGCGCTGATGCGCATCGGGATGGTGTGCCCCTACTCGTTCGACGTGCACGGTGGCGTCCAGGCACATGTGCTGCAGTTGGCGGAGGTGTTCACCGCGGCCGGTCATGAGGTCAGTGTGCTGGCACCGTCTTCCGCCGACGCGAATCCAGACCTGCCCGACTACGTGGTATCCGGCGGCAGGGCCGTCCCGATCCCGTACAACGGGTCCGTCGCTCGGCTGCGGTTCGGGCCCGCCACCCATCGCAAGGTCAAGAAATGGCTCATACAGGGTGAGTTTGACGTACTGCACCTGCATGAGCCGAACGCACCGAGCGTCTCGATGCTCGCGCTGATGATCGCCGAAGGTCCGATCGTGGCCACCTTCCACACCTCGACCACGAAGTCGTTGACGCTGAGTGTGTTCCAGGGGATGCTGCGTCCGCTGAACGAGAAGATCGTCGGCCGCATCGCGGTGTCGGACCTGGCGCGGCGCTGGCAGATGGAGGCACTGGGCTCCGATGCCGTCGAGATCCCCAATGGCGTCAAGGTATCCGACTTCGCGTCGGCGCCACCGCTGGATGGCTACCCGCGCCAGGGACGTTCGGTGCTCTTCCTCGGCCGGTTCGACGAACCGCGCAAGGGGATGTCGGTGCTGCTGGGTGCGTTGCCGCGACTGGTCGCGGAGTTCCCGGATGTCGAGGTGCTGGTGGTCGGCCGCGGTGACGAGGAGGAACTTGCCGAGGAGGCCGGCGAGTACGCGGCGAACCTGCGCTTCCTCGGCGCGGTCGACGATGCGACCAAGGCGTCGGCATTGCGCAGCGTGGACGTCTACTGCGCGCCCAACACCGGCGGCGAGAGCTTCGGCATCGTGCTGGTGGAGGCGATGGCCGCCGGTACCGCGGTGGTGGCCAGCGACCTGGACGCCTTCCGGCGGGTGCTGAACAACGGCTCGGCCGGCCGCCTGGTGCCCGTCGGTGACTCAGATGCGTTGGCCACCAGTCTGATCGAACTGCTCGGCGATGACGAGGCCCGCGCGAGGTACGTCTCCGCGGCCGCCGACGCGGTGCGCCGTTACGACTGGTCGGTGGTGGCCGGCGAGATTATGCGGGTCTACGAGACGGTGAGCGGTGTCGGCGCGAAAGTGCAGGTGACCACGTGAGCTGGATCGTGATCGTGCTGCTTGTCCTCATCGGCACCGTGCTGCTGCTGACCGCATCGTGGGCCTACCTGACCGCCAACCGGCTGGATCGTCTGTACGTGCGCTACGACCTTTCCTGGCAGGCGCTCGACGGTCTGTTGGCCCGGCGCGCGGTGGTCGCCCGCGCCGTCGCCGTCGACGCATACGGTCGGGCGCCGGAGGGCAAGCGGCTCGCGGCCCTGGCCGACGCCGCCGAACGTGCACCCCGGGCGATGCGCGAGGCCGCGGAAAACGATCTATCAGCCGCGCTGGAGAATGTGGACCCGCTGTCCCTGCCGGTGGCGCTGGTCGCCGAACTCGCCGACGCCGAGGCCCGCGTGCTGCTGGCCCGCCGCTTCCACAACGACGCCGTGCGCGACATCCTCGCATTGCGGGAGCGTCCGATGGTGCGCCTGCTGCATCTCGGTGGCACCGCCGCGCTGCCTACCTACTTCGAGATCGCGGAGCGGGCCGGCGCAGCGACGAGTGATTCCGGATTCTCCAGCCCACGGATCTCGGCGAGGGTCGTGCTGCTCGACGAGGATGGCAAGGTGCTGTTGTTCTGCGGGTCCGATCCGGCTCGCAGCGGTGACGGCGCAAGGCGCTGGTGGTTCACGGTCGGTGGCGCAGTGGAGCAGGAGGAGGAACTCGCCGAGACCGCGGCGCGGGAGCTGGCCGAGGAGACGGGCCTGGCGGTATCCCCAGCAGAGCTGGTGGGCCCGGTGTGGCGGCGCGAGGCCGTCATCGACTTCAACGGCTCCGTCGTGCGCAGCGAGGAACTGTTCTTCGTGCACCGGACCGACCGCTTCGAACCGTCGACCACCGGTCACACCGCCCTGGAGCGCCGCTACATTCACGATCACCGCTGGTGCGATGAGACAATGATCAACGAGCTGGTCGCCAAGGGGCAATCGGTGTATCCGCTTCACCTCGGCGGACTGTTGGCTCGCGCCGGTGAGCTTGCCGATATGCGGGGTGCCGGGCCTGGTGCGCAGCCTCAGCTGATCCGTTGAGCTGCGGATCCAATTGATTTTGCGTCACCTTTAGACTGAATCAGTAGTTAAGTGAAGGAGAGGCTGATGGATTTCGGCGGGCAGGAGCGCGGCGGCCGGGGGATCAGTGGCGCCGCGCAGAACGGCAGTCAGACCGGTACCGCGCGGGTGAAGCGCGGTATGGCCGAGATGCTCAAGGGCGGCGTCATCATGGACGTCGTCACTCCTGAGCAGGCGCGCATCGCCGAGGCTGCGGGCGCGGTGGCGGTGATGGCGCTGGAGCGTGTGCCCGCCGACATCCGCGCGCAGGGCGGCGTCTCGCGGATGAGCGATCCCGACATGATCGAGGGCATCATCGCCGCGGTCACCATCCCGGTGATGGCCAAGGTGCGGATCGGGCATTTCGTGGAGGCGCAGATCCTCACACGCCTCGGGGTCGACTACATCGACGAGTCCGAGGTGCTGACCCCGGCCGATTACTCCCATCACATCGACAAATGGAAGTTCACCGTGCCGTTCGTGTGCGGTGCGACCAACCTGGGCGAGGCGCTGCGGAGGATCACCGAGGGCGCGGCGATGATCCGCTCCAAGGGTGAGGCCGGCACCGGTGACGTCTCCAATGCGACGACGCACATGCGGACCATCGGTGGGGAGATCCGCCGGCTGAGCTCGTTGTCCGAGGATGAGCTGTTCGTCGCGGCCAAGGACCTGCAGGCGCCCTACGATCTGGTGGTCGAGGTGGCCAAGGCCGGCAAGTTGCCGGTCACCATGTTCACCGCAGGCGGTATCGCGACGCCCGCGGATGCGGCGATGATGATGCAACTCGGTGCCGAGGGCGTGTTCGTCGGCTCGGGCATCTTCAAGTCCGGCGATCCCGCGGCGCGGGCCGCGGCGATCGTGAAGGCCACGACGTTCTACGACGATCCCGATGTGCTGGCCAAGGTGTCGCGCGGACTCGGTGAGGCGATGGTCGGCATCAATGTGGAGGACATCGCGCTGCCTCACCGGCTTGCCGAACGCGGCTGGTAACCACACATGGCGATCGAACAGATACTCGATCTCGAGCAGCTCGAGGTCAACATCTTCCGCGGCCGGGTGCACGAGTCTGCACCGGGTCTGAACAACCGGACCTTCGGCGGGCTGGTGGCCGGTCAGTCCCTGGTATCGGCGGTCCGGACGGTGGGTGCGTCGTTCATCGTGCATTCGCTGCACGGGTACTTCCTGCGACCGGGTGATCCGACGATTCCGACGGTGTTCCTCGTCGAGCGGCTGCGCGACGGCGGCTCGTTCTGTACCCGGCGGGTCAGCGCCGTGCAGCACGGCGAGACGATCTTCTCGATGTCGGCGTCGTTCCAGACCGACCAGGAAGGCATCCACCACCAAGACGAGATGCCGATCGGTCCCGGCCCTGACGACCTGCAGGAGACCCGGACGCTCGACCTGTTCAAGATCGAGGGCTTCAGGCAGTTCGAAGAGTGGGACCTGCGGATTGTGCCCCTCGATCAACTGGAGAAGACGCCGGGAACGGCGGCGCAACAACGTGTTTGGTTCCGGCACCGCGACCCGCTGCCCGATGATCCGGTGCTGCACATCTGCGCGCTGGCGTACATGAGTGACCTGACCCTGCTCGGTTCCGCCCAGGTGAACCATCCGGTCGAACGTGACCACCTGATGATCGCCTCGCTGGACCATGCGCTGTGGTTCATGCGGCCGTTCCGGGCCGACGAGTGGTTGCTCTACGACCAGTCTTCGCCATCGGCGTGTGCGGGGCGGGCGCTGACGCAGGGCAAGATCTTCAACCAGTACGGGGAGATGGTCGCCGCGGTGATGCAGGAGGGCTTGACCCGGTACCAGCGGGGCTACACCCCACCGACCGCGTGAGTGCGCGGGTCGGGGTTCTCGCGCTGCAGGGCGATACCCGTGAGCATCTGGCGGCATTGGTGGAAGCGGGTGCCCAGGCCGTCACGGTGCGGCGGCTGACTGAACTGGAATCCGTTGACGCCCTGGTCATCCCGGGTGGGGAATCGACGGTCATGAGTCACCTGCTGCGGGAGTTCGAATTGCTGGAACCGTTGCGGGCCCGGTTGCGCGACGGGATGCCTGCCTACGGGTCGTGCGCAGGCATGATCCTGCTGGCCTCCGAGATCCTGGATGCCGGAGTGCCGGGACGCGAGGCGCTGCCGCTCAGTGGGATCGATATGACGGTGCGCCGCAACGCTTTCGGGCGTCAGATCGACTCCTTCGAGGACAATCTGGAGTTCGCCGGGCTCGACACGGCGGTGCATGCGGTGTTCATCCGGGCACCCTGGGTGGAGCGGGTGGGCCCCGATGTCGAGGTGCTGGCCAGTGCGGCAGGACATCCGGTGGCAGTGCGGCAGGGCCGGGTGCTGGCGACGTCGTTCCATCCCGAGATGACCGGCGACCGCCGGGTGCATGCGCTGTTCGTGGCCTCGCTATAGCGCGAGCCTACTGGGCCTGCGCCGGGAGCACGTGGTCGGCGACCTTGTCGGTGGACAGGCACAGCGAGCAGACGAAGGCAGCGTGGGTTTCGCATTTCATCATGTCCGGCCGCTCGTAATCGTGATGGCAGCCATGACATTTGAGATGCTCACCGGACGGATTGCCCAGTTCGTCGTACATCGGGAGGTCGATCCCGTCGTCGGTGCGCCGCAGGTAGTACTTGCCCTTGGTGGCGACGGCGAGGATCGGCGGCAGAACGAGCCCGAGAACCATGGCGACCAGGGGTGAGTAGGGCCTGATGGCTTCGCCGAGCACACCGAAGAACGTCAGCAGTGACATCCCGGCCGCAACGAACAGCGACACGAACCCGACCGGGTTGATCGCGTACAGCATGCCTCGACGGAACTCGGGCTGCAGCGGCGAGATCTTCAACAGGTATTTGTTGAACACGATGTCGGATGCCACCACCACGACCCAGGCGATACCACAGTTGGCGTAGAACCCGAGGATCGAGTTCAGGAACGCGAACATGTTGGCTTCCATGAGGATCAGGGCGATCAGCAGGTTGAACGCGAGGAACACCAGCCGGCCGGGGTAGTGCTTGGTGACGCGGGTGAACGAGTTGGTCCACGCCAGTGAGCCCGAGTAGGCATTGGTGACGTTGATCTTGACCTGGCTGATCACCACCAGGATCACCGCCAGTGTCATCGCGAGCCACGGGGGCAGGAAGTTCCGGTAGATCTCCAGGAACTGGTGCACGGGCTCGTTCGCGCTCGCCACCGCTCCGTCGAAGACGTTGGCAATCAGGTAGACCGCCAGGAACAGGCCGACGACCTGCTTGATGGCACCGAAGATGACCCAGCCGGGTCCGGCCAGTAGCATCCACGTCCACCAGCTGCGGCTGTTCTCCGGCGTCCGAGGCGGCATGAAGCGCAGGTAGTCGATCTGCTCGGCGATCTGGACGATCAGCGACAGGCACACGCCGGCGGCCAGCAGGGTCATGCCCAGGTCGAAGCCGGCAGCGCCGCCCTCACCCTGATAGGCGAAGAACTCTCCGACCGATTCCGGGTGGCTGATCACGAGGTAGACAAAGGGCGCAACCATGAGCACCAGCCACAGGGGAGTGGTCCACACCTGCAGTGTGGAAAGGACTTTCATGCCGTAGATGACCAACGGGAAGATGATGATGGTGGACAGGGCGTAGCCCACCGACAAGGGAATACCGAGGCCGAGTTCGAGGCCTTGGGCCATGATCGAGCCCTCGAGCGCGAAGAAGATGAACGTGAAGGTCGCGAAGATGACGTTGGTGACCACCGAGCCGTAATAGCCGAAGCCGCTGCCGCGGGTGATCAGGTCGAGGTCGATGTTGTACCGAGCCGCGTAGAACGCCAGCGGGAATCCGGTCACCATGACCACGACCGCGAAGATGAGGATGCCCCACAACGCGTTGGTGGTTCCGTAGGCGATGCCGATGTTCGCGCCGATCGCGAAGTCGGCGAGATAGGCGATACCGCCCAATGCCGAGATGCCCACCACCCGGGCGGACCACTTGCGGTAGCTGCGCGGGGCGAACCGCAGCGTGTAGTCCTCCAGCGTCTCCTTGGTGGCCGTCATGGTGTCGAGGTCGGCCTCGACTACCTCGTTGCGCACCTCATCGCCGAGCTCCTGTGTCATCCGGCAAAATTAGGCCGACTGTGTTTCCTGGGCGTGACAGCTGTGTTCCGTCCCGCGAAGACGTTTGCGGGACGAAATTGACTCTAGCGTAAGTCAATTCAGACCGGTGATCGCCCGGCGCTGGATCTCGCTGGTCCCAGGTCGGGTTCGTAGTGTCGGACCCGAACGTCGTGGTGGGGCGCGCGGCTGAGCCTTGCGCACCCGAGGAGAGTGTCACAAATCTCGGTGCCCGTAGACTGAGCAGTCGACGTTTGACCAGAAAGAGGGCGTACCTGCATGAGCGGCCATTCCAAGTGGGCCACCACCAAGCATCAGAAGGCCGTCAAGGACGCGCGCCGCGGCAAAGAGTTTGCGAAGCTGATCAAGAACATCGAGGTCGCCGCGCGTACCGGTGGCGGGGACCCGGCAGGTAACCCGACGCTGTATGACGCCATCCAGAAGGCGAAGAAGTCCTCGGTACCCAACGACAACATCGAGCGCGCCCGCAAGCGTGGCGGCGGCGAAGAGGCCGGCGGCGCGGACTGGCAGACGATCATGTACGAGGGCTACGGTCCCAACGGGGTCGCTGTCCTCATCGAGTGCCTCACCGACAACCGCAACCGGGCCGCCGGTGAGGTGCGCGTCGCGATGACCCGCAACGGCGGCAACATGGCCGACCCGGGATCGGTGTCCTACCTGTTCTCCCGCAAGGGCGTGGTGACGCTGGACAAGAACGGGCTGTCCGAGGACGACGTACTGGGTGCGGTGCTGGAGGCGGGTGCCGAGGAGATCAACGATCTCGGCGAGAGCTTCGAGATCATCTCCGAGCCGACCGACCTCGTGGCGGTGCGCTCCGCGCTGCAGGAGGCCGGTATCGACTACGACTCGGCAGACGCCACCTTCCAGCCGTCGGTGACGGTCCCGGTGGACCTCGATGGCGCCCGCAAGGTGCTCAAGATGATCGACGCGCTCGAAGACAGCGACGATGTGCAGGACGTCTTCACCAATATCGATATCCCCGACGACGTCGCCGCCCAGCTCGACGAGGACTAGCTCAGGGCCGACTCGGTGAACCGCTCATAAGTGCTGCGCGGCCGCGCCGTCGTCCCAGGCCCAACTCTTCCCTTCGGTCCACGGTGCGATTCCGAGCGTGTCCCTCCCGAATGGTGTCGGGCGCGGCGGCTACGCTATCGAACAGGTGTTCTCACGGCGAAGGTGATTCAAGACAGGGGCCGGCGTGCGGGTAATGGGAGTTGATCCCGGGTTGACGCGCTGCGGGTTGTCGGTGATCGAGACTGGGCGCGGGCGCCACGTCATCGCGCTGGACGTCGATGTCGTACGCACGCCCGCCGACGATCCGCTGCAGAAACGCCTGCTCGCCATCAGTGACACCGTCGAGCATTGGCTGGACACCCACGTTCCGGATGTGGTCGCCATCGAACGGGTGTTCGCCAACCAGAATGCCAACACGGCGATGGGTACCGCTCAGGCCGGCGGGGTCATCGCGCTGGCCGCGGCCCGCCGCGAGATCGCTGTGTTCTTCCATACCCCATCGGAGGTGAAGGCCGCGGTGACCGGGAACGGGCGTGCGGACAAGGCGCAGGTCACCACCATGGTCACGAAAATCCTTGGGCTGCAGACCAAACCGACTCCGGCTGACGCCGCGGATGCGCTCGCGCTCGCCATCTGTCACTGCTGGCGTGCCCCGATGATCACGCGGATGGCCGAGGCGGAAGCCAAGGCGGCCGAACAGAAGAAGCTCTATCAGGCCAAGCTGAAGGCGGCACGCGCATGATCGCATCGGTGCGCGGCGAGATCATCGATATCGCACTCGATCATGCGGTCGTCGAGGTCGCCGGTGTCGGCTACAAGGTGATGGCCACCCCGACCACGCTGTCCACTCTGCGCCGCGGTGAACAAGCCCGGTTGATCACTGCGATGATCGTGCGTGAGGACTCCATGACGTTGTACGGCTTCGCCGACGGGGAGGCGCGTGATCTTTTCAGCACGCTGCTGGGTGTGTCGGGCGTCGGCCCGAAGATCGCGCTGGCCACGCTGGCGGTGTACGACGCGAACACGTTGCGGCAGGCGCTGGCCGACGGTGATGTGACCGCGTTGACCCGCGTCCCCGGCATCGGCAAGCGCGGCGCCGAACGCATGGTGCTGGAACTGCGCGACAAGATCGGCGCGGTCGCCGGTTCCGGTGGGTCGGCCGCCGCAGCCGGTCATGCGGTGCGGACACCGGTGGTGGAAGCTCTTGTCGGCTTGGGGTTCGCGGTCAAGCAGGCCGAGGAGGCCGCCGACAAGGTACTTGTCGACGACCCGGCGGCCACCACCTCGAGCGCGCTGCGGGCGGCGCTGTCGATGCTGGGTAGGACGTGATGGGCCGGTTCACCGAAGGTGCTGCCGGGCCGGCGGGTGAGGAGTCCGAGGACCGGGATGTCTCGGCGGCGCTGACCGTCGGTGAGGGCGATGTCGATGCCAGCCTGCGGCCGCGTTCGCTGGGTGAGTTCATCGGTCAGCACCGGGTGCGCGAACAACTCCAACTGGTCCTCGAGGGTGCCAAGAACCGTGGCGGCACACCGGATCACATCCTGCTGTCGGGGCCGCCCGGCCTGGGTAAGACCTCGCTGGCGATGATCATTGCCAGCGAACTCGGATCTGCGCTGCGGGTCACCTCGGGTCCGGCGCTGGAACGGGCCGGTGACCTCGCGGCGATGCTGTCGAACCTCGTCGAGCACGACGTGTTGTTCATCGACGAGATCCACCGGATCGCCCGTCCCGCCGAGGAGATGCTGTACCTGGCGATGGAGGATTTCCGGGTCGATGTCGTGGTCGGCAAGGGTCCCGGGGCGACGTCGATTCCACTCGACGTGGCGCCCTTCACCCTGGTGGGTGCGACCACCCGCTCGGGTGCGCTGACCGGCCCACTGCGCGACCGTTTCGGCTTCACCGCGCATATGGATTTCTACGAGCCCGCCGACCTGGAACGGATTCTCGGGCGCTCCGCGGGGATCCTCGGGCTCGCACTGGGTTCCGAGGCCGGCACCGAGATCGCGCGACGTTCGCGCGGCACGCCGCGCATCGCCAACCGGCTGCTGCGCCGAGTGCGCGATTACGCCGAGGTGCGTGCCGACGGCATCATCACCCGCGATATCGCCAAGGCCGCGCTGGCGGTCTACGACGTCGACGAACTGGGCCTGGATCGGCTCGACCGGGCGGTCCTGTCGGCGCTGACCCGCAGTTTCGGCGGCGGCCCGGTGGGAGTGTCCACATTGGCCGTGGCGGTCGGCGAGGAAGCCACCACCGTCGAGGAGGTGTGCGAGCCCTTCCTGGTGCGTGCCGGGATGGTCGCCCGCACCCCGCGCGGGCGCGTCGCCACGCCGCTGGCCTGGACGCACCTCGGTCTGCAACCGCCGGTCACCGGATTCGGGCAGACCGGACTGTTTGAATAGTCGGCGACTGCGCTGTAGCTACCCGGTGTAGACCATCACGTGCTTTATGCGGGTGTAGTCCTCGAACCCGTACATCGACAGATCCTTACCGTGCCCGGAGGATTTGTAGCCACCGTGCGGCATCTCGGCGACCAGCGGGATGTGGGTGTTGATCCACACGCAACCGAAGTCCAGCGCATTCGACATCCGGATGGCCCGCGAGACGTCCTTGGTCCACACCGAGGAGGCCAGGCCGTACTCGACGCCGTTGGCCCACGTCAGCGCCTGCTCGTCATCGTCGAACGACTGGACAGTGATGACCGGTCCGAAGATCTCGTTCCGCACCATCCGGTCGTCCTGCAGCAGCCCGCCAACGACCGTCGGCGCCACGTAGAAACCCTTGTCGCCCTGGCGTGTTCCACCCGTGGCGACGGTGGCGTGGCCGGGCACATCCTCGAAGAAGCCCAGCACCCGGTCCATCTGAGCGGCGTTGTTCACTGGCGGCACCCAGGCGTCCTCGTCACCGGCGGGCCTGCCGAATGTCGTGGTGGCCGCCTGCGACTGCTCGGCGAGTGCCGCGGTCAGATCCGCGGCGATCGACTCCGATGCCAGCACGCGGGTGGCCGCGGTGCAGTCCTGTCCGGCGTTGAAATAGCCCGCCGTGGCGATTCCCTCTGCGGCCGAGGCGATATCGGCATCGTCGAACACGATCACCGGAGCCTTGCCGCCCAGCTCCAGGTGCGTGCGCTTGAGATTGCCGCCGGCGCTGACGGCCACCGCCCGTCCGGCCTCGACCGACCCGGTGATGGAGACCATCTCCGGGGTGGGGTGGGCCACCACCGCGGCACCGGTGACACGGTCGCCGGTGACGACGTTGAGGACGCCGGGCGGCAGGTGCCTGCCTGCGATCTCGGCGAGCATCACCGTGCTGACCGGGGTGGTGTCGCTGGGTTTGAGCACGACGGTGTTGCCAGCGGCGATGGCCGGACAGAACTTCCAGATCGCCATCATCATCGGGTAGTTCCACGGCGCGACCTGGCCGATGACGCCGACCGGTTCGCGGCGGATCCAGGAGGTGTGGTTCTCCATGTACTCGCCGGCCGACTTGCCCTCCAAAACCCTTGCGGCGCCCGCGAAGAACCGGATCTGGTCCAGCATCGGGGGGATCTCTTCGGCGGCGGTGACGTGGTTGGGCTTACCGGTGTTGCGCCCCTCCGCGGCGATCAGCTCTTCGGCATGCCTTTCGACATCATCGGCGAAATCGAGCAGCGCCTTCTGTCGATGCGACGGAGTGGTGCGCTTCCAATCCTTGAACGCGGTGGCCGCCGCGGCGTACGCGCGGTCGACATCGGCCTCGTTGGAAACTGGAGCGGTGCCGTACCGCTCGCCGGTGGACGGGTCGACCAGCGGCATGGTCGCACCGCTCGCCGAGTCGGCCAGCTCGCCGCCGATGAAGTTCTGCACAGTGGTCACGGTGGGTGCTCCTGTTTCGGTTGGTGGGCGGGGATCAAGCGGGGATCTCGGCGAGGGCGCCGGCGAGGATGTCGAGCCGTTGCATGTGAGTGATCTTTAGTGATCAGCATCATGCAGCCTCGCCTTGCGGTGAGGCGCTTCCATTGCTGGATTCAGGTTTCACAGCCACCAGCGCCGCCGGAGCGGTCGTCTTACGGTCGGCTCCACCACTGTCGAAGCAGGCACTCTGCTCCGCCCGCGCATGTCGCGCGAGATTGATCGCGGCATTGAGATCACGATCGATCTCAAACCCGCAGTCTTCGTTGTCGCAGACGTAGAGGCGTTCTGACAGGCTCAGCTTGGCTTTCACCGAACCGCAGCCAGAACACGTCTTCGAGCTTGGATACCACCGGTCGGCCTGCACTCGCCGCGCCCCGTACCAGGTGGTTTTGTAGTCGAGCTGGCGGGAGAACGCGCCCATGCCCGCATCGGCGATCGAGCGATTCAATCCTGCTTTTTGCCGCACGTTCCGGCCGGGGTTTTCAACGGTGCCGCGCGCGGAACGCATCATGTTCCTCACCGCGAGGGTCTCGGTCCCGATCACGTCGAAGGACTGCGCGAGCCGGGTAGTGAGCTTGTGCAGGCGGTCGCGGCGCAGGTTCGACACCCTCACATGTTGTTTCGCGATGAGCTGCTGTGTGCGCAGCCACGCGTTCGAAGGCTCCCGCCTCGCCTGCACCGCCGTGTCCCACGGCCCGGTCTGGCGCGCGGCTTTGCGTTGCAGCGCGCGCAGCTTCCGCGACGCGCGTTTGAGTTCTTTGGGCGCTTTTACGCGCAAGAGTTCTTCGCCGTCGGGTGTGGCAGCGACGATCAGGTCTTTCACGCCGAGGTCCACCCCGACCACAGGCGCGAGGCGCTTGACGTGCGCCGGGCGCTTCGCCGCGCGCTCGACCAGGCAGATGAAGCTCACCAACCAGCGCCCGCGCTCGAATCGCACCGTCGCCTTCAGAACCCGCGCAGTGCCTGCTTCGAGGCGTCGGGCGAGTTTACGGGTCGACTCATGCACCCGCAGCGTCCCGAGCCTCGGCAACCTCACATGATGGCGGTCCGACTCGACCTTGATCGTTCCCGTGGTGAACGCGAACGCCCTGGTAAAGCGCTTGGACTTGAACGACGGGAACCCGATACGCGGGCCCTTACGTGCGCCTTTAGCCGAATCGTCCCAGTTCTTCAGTGCGACCGAGAGGTTTTTGCAGGCGCTGGCGTGCACCTCTTTCGAATTCTCACCCCACCACGGGGCGCCGTCATCTCCTACCGCAACGACGTGTTTACGGCGGTTGAAGTCGTTGCGCAAAGACTGGAACGACCAGGACAACGTCGGCGTGAGATCAGCCTTGCCGATCCCGTAGGAGCGTTCCGCGGCGCGTTGACTCAGGTTGGCTTTCACCGCGCGCAGCATCGTGTTGTAGGCGAACCTCGCCCCGCCCGCATGCGACTCCAACCCGGCGGCCTGCGATGGGGTCGGGTCCAGCGCGTACTGGTACGCCTGCAACACCCAACCATCAGGAACCTTGAACTTCTCGGCCATCACGCGACCCGCTGATCTGGGCTGTCCGTGGTGGCGGCGATCGCGCGCTTGGCCTTGTTGGCTGCAGCTCGCTTGCCGTACAGCCGAGCACACATGCTGGTGAGGATTTCCGTCATGTCGCGTACGAGGTCGTCGTCAACTTCGGACGAATCGACAACCACAAGTTCGCGGCCGTGGGCTGCTAGCGCGGCCTGAACGTACTCGGACCCGAACCGGCAGAATCGGTCCCGATGCTCGACCACGATCCGGGTGATCGACGGGTCACGCAGCAGGGCAAGGAATTTGCGGCGGTGACCGTTCAACGCCGAACCGACCTCGGTCACGACCTTGTCGACCGGAATCTGCTCGTCTGAAGCCCACGCGGTCACTCGCGCGACCTGGCGATGCAGATCGGCCTTCTGATCCGCCGACGACACCCGCGCATACACCGCAGTGCGGCCGGCCATCTGCGTCACGACGGTTGGATCATCAACCAGAATGAGCTGCCCAACCCTGCGGGCGGGCACCGGCAACGCGCCAGAATGGAACCAACGATACGCAGTCACGCGCGCGACACCGTTGCGTTGTGCCCACGTCGCGAGGTTCATGACTCTGTTCATACCGCACACCACCGACAAGTGTTCCGATCACTCAAGCGCGTTAGCCTGCAACTGTTAATAACCCTTCGTCGAGCAGTGCATCGCTGATCGACAGCGGCGGCAGGAAACGCAGCACGTTTCCGTAGGTGCCACACGACAGCCCGATGACACCCTGGGAGTGCGCGGCCGCGCACAGTGCCTTCGTCAGGTCGGCGTCGGGTTCGATGCCGCCGGGTTTGACGAGTTCGACGGCGATCATCGCGCCGCGGCCCCGCACATCGCCGATGCGGTCGTCATCGGCTTGGAGACGGCCAAGCCGTTCCTTCATCAGGGCTTCCTGGGCGGGAACGATGAATCCGCCTTCACCCTGGATCGGCTCGATGATGACGGCGGCCAGGTTGTCCGCGCCGACCTGCTTGTCGATCACGCCGATGGCGCGCTTGGCGGCCAGTTCGCCGTCGGTGGCCAGTTCCTTGCCGAACTCCGCATCGCGGAACCGGCCGATCAGGGCCGATGACTTCGGGCCGGGGATGGCGGTGGCTAGGTGGCGGGTCTGTTCGACGGCAGTCACGACTGAACTCCTGCTCGGGGTGGGATCTCACCCTAATGCGCCAACGGCGGCTGCGGCGTTGGTCCGACCCGGCCGGCGGGGGGTGACCGGGGATGGGGCCGCACCCTTAGTGGCACACTGGTGAGCCATACCCGCTGAACAACCGCGAAGGACAGCAGTTTCATGGATCTCGTCGTATTCCTGCCGCTCATCCTCATCATGGGCGCCTTCATGTACTTCGCATCGCGCAAGCAGAAGAAGGCCATGCAGGCCACCATCGATCTGCAGGAGTCCCTGACCATCGGGGACCTCGTGCACACCACGTCGGGCCTGAAGGGCACCATCGCCGGTATCAACGATGATTACGTCGATCTCGAGATCGCTCCAGGCGTGATCACCACCTGGATGAAACTGGCGATCCGCGACCGCATCGTCGAGGCTGACGACGATGATGACGACGAGTACGAGACCGACAGCTACGCCGAGGAGTCCGCTGCCGTCGAGTTGACCGATCGGCCGACACCGAAGACTGACAGCAACTGACTCAGTTTCACCGCGTACCCTCCCGGTAGCGCTAAGCAGTGCTGCTTAACCCATCCCTGATCGTTTCAAGGAGACCCAAGAACCGTGGCTTCGTCTTCGGCGCCGGTCCACCCTGCCCGCTATCTGTCATTGTTCCTGGCACTCCTCGTCGGCGTCTACCTCCTGGTCTTTCTGACCGGCGACAAGAAGCCTGAGCCGAAGCTGGGCATCGACCTGCAGGGCGGCACCCGGGTCACCCTCACCGCGCGGACCCCCGACGGTTCACAGCCTTCTCGTGAATCCCTGATTCAGGCGCAGGAGATCATCAGCTCCCGTGTGGACGGACTCGGCGTATCGGGTTCGGAAGTGATCATCGACGGCGACAACCTCGTCATCACCGTCCCCGGCGATGACGGATCCGAGGCGCGCAGCCTCGGCCAGACCGCGCGGCTCTACATCCGCCCCGTCATCCACGCCATGCCGGCGCAGGCACCGGCGCCCGGTGACCCGGCCGTCCCGCCGCCGCCGGGGGGCGATCCCGGAGCGCCACCCCTGCTGGCCCCCGGTGCTCCCGCGCCGCCGCCGGCCCAGCCGCGGCCCTACCCGCTGGAGCCGCCGCCGCCTCCGGCCCCGCCGCCGACTCCCGGTCAGCCGCCCGTTCCCGGTGCGCCCGATGAGCAGGCGGACCTGGCTCAGCGCATCGCCGACGAGAAGCAGCTGCGGCAGAGTACCGACCAGAGCATCCAGTTGCTGGCCCTGCAGTTCCAGGCCACCCGCTGCAACGACGAGGACGTGCTCGCCGGCAACGACGATCCCAACCTGCCCCTGATCACCTGCTCGGTCGACCACCAGACCGTCTACCTGCTGGACAAGTCGATCATGAGCGGCGAAGAGATCAAGACCGCCGGATCCGGGCTGGATCAACAGCGCGGCGACTATGTCGTCGACGTCGAATTCAAGGGCGGCGGCTCCAAAATCTGGGCCGATTTCACCGCCGCCAATGTCGGCACCCAGACCGCATTCACCCTCGACTCGCAGGTGGTCAGCGCGCCCGAAATCCAAGAGGCGATCCCGGGTGGGCGCACCCAGATCACCGGGCAGTTCACCGACTCGTCCGCGCGCGAGCTCGCCAACGTCCTCAAGTACGGTTCGCTGCCGCTGTCCTTCGAGTCTTCGGAGGCCGAAACCGTCTCGGCCACCCTGGGTTTGACGTCGCTGAAGGCCGGCCTGATCGCGGGCGCCGTCGGTATGGCGCTGGTGCTGCTGTATTCACTGCTCTACTATCGGGTGCTCGGCCTGCTGATCGCGCTGTCGCTGATCCTGGCGGGCGCCATGGTGTACGCGCTGCTGGTGTTGCTGGGCAGATACATCGGCTACACCCTCGACCTGGCCGGTATCGCCGGTCTGATCATCGGTATCGGCACCACCGCCGACTCGTTCGTGGTGTTCTTCGAGCGGATCAAGGACGAGATCCGCGAGGGCCGCTCCTACCGTTCGGCGGTGCCGCGCGGCTGGGCCCGTGCCCGTAAGACGATCCTGTCCGGTAACGCGGTCACCTTCCTGGCCGCGGCGGTGCTCTACTTCCTGGCGGTCGGCCAGGTGAAGGGCTTCGCCTTCACCCTGGGTCTGACCACCATCCTGGACATCCTGGTGGTGTTCCTGGTGACCTGGCCGCTGGTGTACCTGTCATCCAAGTCGGCCACGCTGGCCAAGCCGGCGTTCAACGGGCTCGGGGCGGTCCAGCAGATCGCCCGCGAGCGTCGTGCCACGCATACGACAGGACGGGGTTAGTCACATGTCGACGAAGCATTCCGCCGCTGTGGAGATCACCGAGTCCGGCGCGGTCGAGGCGTCCGGGTCGGCCAAGGCGACCAAGCACAGTTTCTTCGTGCGCCTCTACACCGGCACCGGTGCGTTCGAGGTCATCGGCAAACGCAAGCTCTGGTATGCGGTTAGCGGTGTCATTGTCGGGATCTCGATCCTGGCGATGCTGGTGCGCGGCTTCACCTTCGGTATCGACTTCGAGGGTGGCACCAAGGTCTCGATGCCGGTGGACGGCGCCAATGGCGTGGTCACCAGCGAGCAGGTCGAGACGGTCTACAGCGACACCTTCGGCAAGGCGCCCGAGTCGGTGGTGATCGTCGGCAACGGATCGTCGGCCACCGTGCAGATCCGCGCCGAGACGTTGACCAACGAGGACACCGAGAAGCTGCGCGTCGCCCTGTTCGACGCGTTCGCACCCAGGGGCGCCAATGGCGAGCCGAGCAAGCAGGCCATCAGTGATTCGGCGGTGTCCTCGACGTGGGGCGGCCAGATCACCCAGAAGGCGCTCATCGCGCTGGTGGTGTTCCTGGTGCTCGTCTCCATCTACATCACGGTGCGCTACGAGCGGTACATGGCGCTCGCGGCGCTGGCAGCGATGTTCTTCGACCTGATCGTCACCGCGGGCGTGTACGCGCTGGTGGGCTTCGAGGTCACCCCGGCCACCGTCATCGGTCTGTTGACCATCCTCGGTTTCTCCATCTACGACACCGTCATCGTGTTCGACAAGGTGGAGGAGAACACCGACGGATTCGAGCACACCACCCGCCGCACCTTCGCCGAACAGGCCAACCTCGCCGTCAACCAGACATTCATGCGCTCGATCAACACCAGCCTCATCTCGGCACTGCCGATCATCGCGTTGATGGTGATCGCGGTGTGGCTGCTCGGTGTGGGCACGCTGCAGGATCTGGCGCTGGTGCAGTTGGTGGGCGTGCTCGTCGGAACGTACTCGTCGATCTACTTCGCCACTCCGCTGCTGGTGAGCCTGCGTGAGCGCACCGAGCTGGTGAGCAAGCACACCAAGCGGGTGCTGCGGCGCCGTGCCGCGGTGGCCGCCAAGACGGGCGCCGATGCGGACACCGAGATCGAGGACGATGACACCGTCGAGGACAGTGGGCCGAATGCGGTGAAGAGCGCGGCCGCCGCGCCCGTAGGCCCGGCACCGGACAAGCCGGCTCCCGGTGCGCGTCCGCTGCGGCCCAATCGACCGTCGGGTAAACGGCGGACGTAGTGCCCGGGTGTGTGAAACTGCGGACCGGCGTTGCGGCAGCCAGCTTGTCGCTGTCGGTGGCTCTGGTGATGACCGGCTGTTCGGCCGGTTCCGACGATGTCATCGACTATGCCGTTGACGGCCCGCTGAACAGCTACAACACCAACTCGGTGGCCGGTGCCGCCTCGAGTGGGCCGCAGGCCTTTGCCCGCGTGCTCACCGGCTTCACCTATCGCGGGCCCGACGGCCAGATCGTCAGCGACCGTGACTACGGCACGGTCTCCGTGGTCGGGCGCGCGCCGCTGGTGCTGGACTACGAGATCAACGCCAATGCCGTGTACTCCGACGGGAAACCGATCACCTGCGACGACATGGTGCTCACCTGGGCGGCGCAGTCCGGCCGGTTCCCGGCCTTCGATGCGGCGAGCACCGCCGGCTACCGGGATATCGCGACCATCGATTGTGTGCCCGGACGGAAGAAGTCCCGGGTGACGTTCGCCCAGGACCGCGCCGTCATCGATTACGGCCAGCTTTTCGGGGCGACCGCGCTTATGCCGTCCCACGTCCTCGCCGACGAGCTGGGTCTGGGCGATGGCGGCGTCACCACCGCCGTGCAGACCAGCGATGTGGGAAATCTGGTGCGCATCGCGCTGGCCTGGAATTCCACCTGGGGTCTGGACGCAGACACCGACGTCAAGCGCTTGCCGTCCTCGGGACCGTACAAGGTCGACTCGATCACGCGGGACGGCGCGGTGGTACTGGTCGCCAACGACAAGTGGTGGGGCGCCAAGCCGGCGACGCCCAGGGTGACGGTGTGGACCCGCGGCGCCGACATCCAGGACCGGATCAACAACGGATCTTTCGACGTCGTCGACATTTCGGCGGGCTCGTCGGGAACCCTGAACCCGCCTGCGGGGTACTCCCGCACCGACACCGCCTCGGCGGGTATCGAGCAGCTGATCTATTCGGCGCAGGGCCCGATGGCCGCCCCGCCGGCGCGGCGTGCCCTGTCGCTGTGCACACCGCGGGACGGCATCGCCCGCAACGCACAGGTTCCGGTCGTCAATACCCGGCTCAGCCCCACCACCGAGGACGCCGTATCGGCGGCCGAAAGTGCCGGGGAGGCAGGACAGTTCAGTGTCGCCAACATCGAAGGTGCGCGGGCGGCATTGAACAACCAGCCGATGACCGTGCGTATCGGATATCAGAGCCCCAACCCCCGGCTGGCCGCGAACGTCGGCGCGATCGCCCAGGCGTGTGCGGCAGCGGGAATTACCGTCACCGAGGCCGCCGGGGATGCGGTGGGCCCGCTCAGCCTGCGCGAGAACACGATCGACGTGCTGATGGCGAGCACGGGCGGCGCGCCGGGTAGCGGATCGACCGGATCCTCGAGCCTGGACGCCTACGACCTGCACACCGGGAACGGCAACAACCTGCCCGGCTACAGCAACGAGCGTATCGACGGCATCATCGACGCACTGGTGGTGACGGCCGACCCCAAGGAACTGGCCCGGTTGTTGGGGGAGAGCGGCCCCATCCTGTGGGCGGACGTCCCGACGCTGCCGCTGTACCGTCAGCAGCGGATCCTGTTGACCTCGAAGCGTGTCTCCGCCGTGAGCAGTAACCCGACCCGATGGGGAGCAGGATGGAACATGGATCGGTGGACCCTGACATGAGTCGGTTCCGGACGTGAGTGACGCCCGCCGCGAAGCCGCGACCCTCATCGACACCCTGACCCGCAACGTCTCCGACTTTCCGATACCCGGTGTCGATTTCAAGGATCTGACGCCGGTGCTGGCCGACCCGCGCGGGCTGGCCATGATCACCGATGCGCTGGCCGAAGCCGCCGACGGTGTCGATCTGATCGCCGGCGTGGACGCGCGCGGTTTCCTGCTCGGTGCCGCGGTCGCGCTGAGAATGGGTACCGGTGTGCTGGCCGTTCGTAAGGGCGGCAAGCTGCCACCCCCGGTGCACACCGTGCGGTACGACCTGGAATACGGGTCGGCGACGCTGGAGGTCCCCGCCGACGGTGTCGATCTGACCGGCCGCAGCGTTCTGGTCATCGACGACGTGCTGGCCACCGGTGGCACACTCGCCGCGGCCGCCCAGTTGCTGGGCAATGCCGGCGCCCGGGTGGCCGGAGCCGCGGTGGTGCTGGAGCTGACCGCGCTGAACGGGCGCGCCGCAGTGCAACCGCTGCAGGTCACCAGCCTGATCACGAGCTGAGGGCTATTGTCGAAGTCCAGCGCCCCAGATGGCCAGGAGGTGAGTATGGCTGACGATCCCGGCAGCGGACAGGTCGTTGCGTCCCCGCCGACGGGTGAGATCACATCGCCGGACACCTCGAAGATCAGCGCATCGCGACGGGTCCGCGCCCGGCTGGCGCGGCGGATGACATCGCAGCGCAGTCTGGTCAACCCGGTGCTCGAGCCGCTGGTCGCGGTGCATCGTCAGTTCCACCCCAAGGCCGACCTGGCGATCCTGCAGCGTGCCTACGACGTCGCCGAGGAGCGGCACGCCGACCAGTCGCGCCGCTCCGGTGACCCCTACATCACCCATCCGCTCGCGGTGGCCAACATCCTGGCCGAACTGGGCATGGACTCCACGACGCTGGTGGCGGCGCTGCTGCACGACACGGTCGAAGACACCGGGTACACGCTGGAGGCGCTAGCCGACGACTTCGGCAGCGAGGTCGGCCACCTCGTCGACGGTGTGACCAAACTCGACAAGGTGGCGCTCGGCAGCGCTGCCGAAGGCGAGACCATCCGCAAGATGATCATCGCGATGGCGCGAGACCCCCGGGTGCTGGTGATCAAGGTCGCCGACCGCCTGCACAATATGCGCACGATGCGGTTCCTGCCGCCGGAGAAGCAGGCCCGAAAGGCCCGCGAGACACTGGAAGTCATTGCCCCACTTGCACACCGGCTCGGGATGGCGACGGTGAAGTGGGAGCTGGAGGATCTGTCGTTCGCGATCCTGCACCCGAAACGGTACGAGGAGATCGTGCGGCTCGTGGCCGATCGGGCGCCGTCGCGGGACACCTACCTAGCCCGGGTGCGCGCCGAGATCGGCTCATCGCTGGCCGCCATGAAGATCAATGCCTCGGTAGAGGGCCGGCCCAAGCACTACTGGTCGATCTATCAGAAGATGATCGTCAAGGGCCGCGACTTCGACGATATCCACGACCTGGTCGGCATGCGGATCCTGTGCCACGACATGCGTGACTGCTACGCGGCCGTCGGTGTGGTGCATTCGCTGTGGCAACCGATGGCGGGCCGGTTCAAGGATTACATCGCCCAGCCCCGCTACGGCGTCTACCAGTCGCTGCACACCACGGTGATCGGGCCCGAAGGCAAACCGCTGGAAGTGCAGATCCGCACCAACGATATGCACGACACCGCGGAGTTCGGCATCGCCGCGCACTGGCGATACAAGGAAGCCAAGGGCCGCAACGGTTTACCGGCCGGGCAGTCAGCCGCCGAGATCGACGAGATGGCCTGGATGCGCCAGCTGCTCGACTGGCAGCGGGAAGCTGCGGACCCGGGCGAGTTCCTGGAGTCGCTGCGTTACGACCTTGCGGTGCAGGAGATCTTCGTCTTCACCCCCAAGGGTGACGTGGTCACGCTGCCCACCGGATCCACCCCGGTCGACTTCGCCTACGCCGTGCACACCGAGGTCGGGCACCGCTGTATCGGCGCCCGCGTGAACCACCGGCTGGTGGCGCTGGAACGCAAGCTCGAAAACGGGGACCAGATCGAGGTCTTCACCTCCAAGGCGGCCAATGCCGGGCCGTCGCGGGACTGGCAGACCTTCGTGGTCTCGCCGCGCGCGAAGGCCAAGATCCGGCAGTGGTTCGCCAAGGAGCGCCGCGAGGAGGCGCTCGAAGCCGGCAAGGACGCCATCGTCAAGGAGGTGCGCCGAGGCGGACTTCCGTTGCAGCGGTTGATGAACGCCGACTCGATGTCTTCGCTGGCGCGCGAGTTGCACTACGTCGACGTCTCCGCGCTGTACACCGCGGTCGGTGAGGGGCACACCTCGGCACGCCATGTCGTGCAGCGTCTGCTGGCCCAACTCGGCGGCGACGAGGAAGCCGAGGATGAGATCGCCGAACGGTCCACTCCGGCGACGATGCCGGTGCGGCAACGCACCAGCGATGACGTCGGTGTGTCCGTGCCCGGCGCGGCTGGTGTGCTGACCAAGCTCGCCAAATGCTGCACGCCGGTGCCCGGTGACGTCATCATGGGGTTCGTGACCCGTGGCGGCGGAGTCAGCGTGCACCGCACGGACTGCACGAATGCCGAGGCGCTGCAGGAGCAGTCCGAGCGCATCATCGAGGTGCACTGGGCGCCGTCACCGTCGTCGGTGTTCCTGGTGGCTATCCAAGTCGAGGCGCTCGACAGGCACCGCCTGCTCTCCGATGTGACCCGGGTGCTCGCCGACGAGAAGGTCAACATCCTGTCGGCGTCGGTGACGACCTCCAACGATCGGGTGGCCATCAGCCGCTTCACCTTCGAGATGGGCGACCCCAAACATCTCGGACACGTGCTCAACGTGGTGCGCAATGTCGAGGGTGTCTACGACGTATATCGGGTGACGTCAGCGGCGTAGCTGTAATACTGCGGGTCGACCATCAAGCCCGAGGGTGACCATGTCGAGTTCCGCATCCAGTCCAAGCTCGACAGCTGAGATTCACTGCACCCGTACCGATTTGATGGTCACCGAGGTGGCCGGCTCGCCGTCATCGCTGCCGTCGGCGACGCCGCCGGAGGCGATCTCGTCCAGCACGTCCAGTCCGGCTTCGTCGATGGTGCCGAACACCGTGTAGGTGGGCGGTAGTTCGGAGTCCTCGTAGACCAGGAAGAACTGGCTGCCGTTGGTGCCGGGACCGGCATTGGCCATCGCCAGAGTTCCGCGGGGGTAGATCACCGGGATGTTCACCGCGGGATCGGTCAGCCGGTACTGATTGGTCGGATACTCGTTGGGGAACTGGTACCCCGGGCCGCCCTTACCGGTGCCCGACGGGTCGCCGCACTGCAGCACCCCGAGCTCGGCAGCGGTGGTCAGCCGATGACAGACCGTGTCTTTGTAATAGTCCTGTGCGGCCAGGCTGGCGAAATTGTTCACCGTGCACGGCGCCTTCGCGTTGTCCAGCTGCACGCCGATCACGCCGCGGTCGGTGGTGATGACGCCGCTGACGGTCGCCGGCGTTCTCGGCACCTTGCCCATCCGGGGTGGGCGCACCGGCTTGCTCGCCGGCTCGGAGGTGGTCAGGTACTGACAGTTGGAGCCCAGGGTAGCCGGCGGTGTGAACGGTGGCAGCTCAGCCGCGGTGGCGCCGGGCTGGGCGGTGTATCCCGGTGAGGTCGGCCGGTAGTCGCCGACCTCTTCGAAGATCGCCCGCGACAGGACGAAGCTGAAGACCAGCACCAGCGTCCCCAACACCGTCAGGAGATACCCGATCACCAGCCCGGCGACGGCCATCCCGCGTCCGTCCTCACCGGAGCGCTTGATCTGCGAGAGCGAGATGTGGCCGAAGATGATGCCCAGCGGCGCGATCAGGAAGGCGCAGATCAGTGACGCGACAGCCAGCCCGTTGGTGGGCCTGACCGGTGGGGGATACCCGTACTGCTGCGGGTAGGACCCGTACGGCGGGACGTTCATCGGTTCAGTCGAGCTGTATCGACTTCACCAGCACCTCGTTGGCCGGCGCGCCGTCCTGGCCACCGTCCTTCACGCCGGCGCCGGCGATCTTGTCCAGGGTGGCCAGGCCGGTCTCGTCGATGGTGCCGAACACCGTGTAGTTCGGCGGCAGCTGCGAATCCTTGTAGACCAGGAAGAACTGGCTGCCGTTGGTGCCGGGACCCGCATTGGCCATGGCCAGGGTGCCGCGCGGGTAGAGCACGGGCTGGTGCAGCGCCGGGTTGTCCGGCTGATATTGGTCGGTCGGATACTCGTTCGCGAACTCGTAACCCGGTCCGCCGGTGCCCTGGCCGGTCGGGTCACCGCACTGCAGGACCGACAAACTTTCGGTGGTGGTCAGCCGGTGGCACGGGGTGTCGTTGAAGTAGTTCTGCCCGGCCAGGCTGGCGAAGCTGTTGGTGGTGCAGGGCGCCTTGGCGTTGTCCAGCTGCAGGCCGATATTGCCCTGGCCGGTGACCACGCTGACGCTGACCTGCGGCGGGTCGGTCGGGACCTGGCCGGTGCGCGGCGGGTTGACCTTCTTGCTGGCCTCCCCGGCCGGCGCGTACTGGCAATTCGAGCCGAGGCCTGCCGGAGCCACGAACTCGGGCAGTTTCCCGTCGGCGGCGGGCTGCGGGGCCCCCGGATCGAGGCTGGTTGTCGTCGTCGACGACGCCGATGCCGTGCTCGCGGAGTCCTTGTTGGTGATGACGACGGTGGCCACCACCGCGCCGACCACCACGAGTACCCCGGTCACCGCGGCGATGATGGTGAGCAGGCGCTGCCTCTTGGCCCGCTCCGCCCGGCGTTCCAGTTGTCGATCGAGCTTGCGCTTGGCCGCTGCCCGTCGTTGTTCGTTGGTCGGCACCGCCGCTGTCCTCCTCGGTTGTGCGCAGCGTCAGCCGCGCGTTCGCATCGGCAACGAGTGTGCCAGGCCAAACTGAGTACTGGCCGTGCGACCCGCGCGAATACCGGGGGCGGAGCCCGGCGTGGGAAACTTGGGCCGTGTTGATCACCGGATTCCCGGCGGGGGTGCTGGCGTGCAACTGCTACGTGCTGGCACCGCACGCAGGAGCCGACGCCGTCATCGTCGATCCCGGACAGTCGGCGTTCGGCCGGTTACGCAGGATCCTCGACGAGAAACGGCTCACCCCGGCCGCCGTACTGCTCACCCACGGCCACATCGATCACATGTGGTCGGCGCAGAAGGTCGCCGACACCTACGGCTGCGGTGTGTACATCCACCCGCAGGACCGGATGTTGCTGACCGATCCGATCAAGGGCATCGGTCCGAGGCTCGGTCAGCTGGCGCTGGCCACGCTGTTCCGGGAACCGCGCCAGGTGATCGAGCTGGCGCAGGACGGTCAGCTGCTGGACTTCGACGGCGTCCAGGTGACTGTCCACCACACGCCCGGGCACACGCTGGGGTCGGTGTGTTTTCGGGTTTCCGGCGGGCTGGCGCGCAGCGGCGGGGGGCTTGTGTCCGCGATGACCTTCACCGGTGACACCCTGTTCAGGGGCTCGGTGGGCCGCACCGACCTCTTCGGTGGAAGCGGCCAGGATCTGCTGAACTCGCTCGTGACAAAACTGTTGGTGCTCGACGATGACACCGTGGTACTACCGGGCCATGGTGAAGAATCCACCATCGGCGTCGAACGCCGAACCAACCCGTTTCTCGAAGGTCTGACTCTGTGAGTGATTACCGTGACTGATTTCAGGGCGCCGAAGGGTGTCCCCGACTATCTGCCGCCCGATTCCGCCGGATTCGTGGCGGTGCGCGACGGCCTGCTGGGCGCGGCCCGGCGCGCCGGATACGGCGATGTCGAGCTGCCGATCTTCGAGGACACCGCGCTGTTCGCCCGAGGCGTCGGTGAGTCCACCGATGTGGTCAGCAAGGAGATGTACACCTTCGCCGACCGCGGCGAGCGTTCGGTGACATTGCGGCCGGAGGGCACTGCCGGTGTCGTGCGCGCGGTCATCGAGCACGGGCTGGACCGCGGGCAGCTGCCGGTCAAACTCTGCTACGCGGGCCCGTTCTTCCGGTACGAGCGACCGCAGGCCGGGCGGTACCGGCAGCTGCAGCAGGTCGGGGTGGAAGCCATCGGCGTGGATGACCCGGCGCTGGATGCCGAGGTGATCGCCGTGGCCGACGGCGGCTTCCGGTCCCTCGGGCTGGACGGTTTCCGCCTGGAGATCACCTCGCTCGGCGATGAGACCTGTCGGCCGCAGTATCGGGAGTTGTTGCAGGAGTTCCTGTTCAAGCTGGACCTCGACGAGGAAACCGCTCGCCGCGCGCAGATCAACCCGCTGCGGGTGCTCGACGACAAACGTCCCGCGGTGCGGGAGATGACCGCCGATGCGCCGTTGATGCTCGATCACCTCTCCGATGTCGCCAAGGCGCACTTCGAGACCGTGCTGGCGCATCTGGACGCGCTGAAGGTGCCCTATGCGGTGAACCCGCGGATGGTGCGTGGGCTGGATTACTACACCAAGACGACCTTCGAATTCGTGCATGACGGGCTGGGCGCGCAGTCCGGGATCGGAGGTGGTGGCCGCTACGACGGCCTGATGAGCCGGCTCGGTGGGCAGGATCTGTCCGGTATCGGGTTCGGGCTCGGGGTGGACCGCACCGTGCTGGCACTCAAGGCCGAGGGTAAGGCCGTTGGCGCCACCAATCGGGTGGACGTGTACGGCGTGCCGCTGGGGGAGACGGCCAAGCTTGAGCTGGCGAAACTAGCGGCAGCGTTGCGCGCCAACGGGGTTCGGGTCGATCTGGCCTACGGAGATCGCAGCCTCAAGGCCTCGATGCGCGGTGCGGACCGCTCCGGCGCCGCGATCGCGCTGGTGGCCGGGGACCGCGATATCGAAACGGGCAGCGTCGGGGTGAAGGACCTCGGCACCGGCGAGCAAGTAGACATCGCGATCGACGCGGTGTCCGCGGAGGTGTTGCGCCGCCTGGGTGAGCATTTGGGTTAGTTAGCGTGCCGAGCCGAAGATCGCGGTGGACAGCACCGCATCCATACCGTGGATACGTCCGCCGAACGGGTTGCCGCGCTTGAGCACATAGGTGCCGTTGGGCGTGACGGCCACCAGCTTCGGTGAGCTGGACCCGATCTGCATCCGCTTCTCGAAGCGCACCTGGTCCAGTCTGCCGACGACCTGTCCCGCCCGGTCCCGGTAGGTGCCGTCGCTGCGGTCGAAGACGGCGACGGGCACGAAGGCGCTCAACGGTGCCGACCGGATGCGGCGCAGTGAGCGGACGGTGACGAGCAGGGCCGCCGCGGCGACGGCGCCGACCGCGAGGATCACCACACCCATGAGCAACGGCGGGTCGCTCTCGGCGCCCCGCAGCGCCATCGACGTCGACACGATGCCGAAGCCGCCGAACACCAGGGTGATGACCAGCAGCACGAACGCCGCGATCTGGGTGAGGATGCTGCCGCGGTCGATCACCAGCACGTGCGGACCGGCCTCGGCGACTACCAGGCCGCCCTGTTCGGCGATGATTACCGGCTCAGCCGCTGAGGTCATGGCAACAGCATGCCGAATCCCGGTCCTCCTAGCCAGGTGGAGTGTTTGTGCTCGGCTCAGGAGCGGGCTACTCGAAATTGGGGACGGTTTGTCAGGCGCCGCCGCGGGGCCTGGTGAGTGTGAATCGGTCGACTTCCGATAGCGCACCGAACGGCCCGCTGACCGCGTAGTGGGTCGCGGTGATGGTGGTGTTTCCACCCACCGGTCCGGGGTCGACGTCGAAAGCCGTGAATCCGTAGGGATGCTCGCGGTCGCGGAAAGCCGACCACGACGCGTCCTCGTGCACGTAGATCGGAGGCTTACGGCCGGCGCCCGGGTCGAACGCACCGACCCCGGTCAGCACCCGGCAGCGCGGCTGGTCGAAGAACATCCCATTGGACGGCACCGACGTACCACCCCCGCCGATGACCAGGTGCACGGTGCCCTTGGTGGTGTCGATCGTGTCGGCTGCAGTCGCCACCGGCACCGGAGTCAAGGTGTCGCCGGTCAGTGCACCGCGGATCGGGTGGGAGCGCTCGTAGTGGTGTTCATGGCCGCAGACCACCAGGTCCACCTGATAGCGGTCGAACAATGGCAGCCATTCCTGCCTGATCCCGAGGTCGGCGCCGTTGGCACGGTCGGCGGTGGAGACCGCTGTCTGGTGCATGCAGACCACCACCCAGTCGATGCGCGCATCGCTGCGCGCCGCCATGAGTTCGGCTTCCAGCCAACGGCGCTGGGCCCCGCCGGAATAGCCCCGCACGTAGCTGTTGCCGCCGTCCTGGAAACACACGTCGTCGTTGTTGAGGCTGATGACCCGGACCGAGCCGGCGCTGAACGAATACCAGAGGCCGCTCAGCTCCTCGTCGGATCCTGAGTCCGGGACCGCGAAATACGCCTGGTAGGCCCCGTAACCCACAGGGCCGTTGCCCAATTCGTTCTCGTGATTGCCCGCGGCGGGCATCCACGGGCGGTACCGCGCCGAACGAGTGTTGTTCTCGAACCAGTCCGACCAGGTGCGGATGCGGTCGTCGGACAGGTTGGCATAGCAGAGATCGCCGTTGACCAGGTTGAACAGCGGCGCAAGGCGTTCCACCCCCGAGGTGATGTCGCCGGCGGCGGGCGACCCGAGGTTGTCGTTCACATACCCGGTTCCGGAGAGCCTGCCCAGTGTCGGGGTTCCCTGGTCACCGAAACTCGTGAAGCGCAGCGGCGCGCGGCCGGCCGGCGCGGTACGCACGGTCCCGAGTTCCGCTGCGGCACCGTCATGCTGTGCGGCGTACACGTAGTCGCTGTCCGGCGTCAGACCGGTCAGCCGGGCATGGTGGACGCGGACTTCGGTGCCCGACTGCGCATCCCGGTAGGTGCGGGTTTCCGCCGCGACGAGGGTCCCGAAGCCGCCGGTCGGCGTGCCCAGCAGCACGCGGGGGTTGCCCACCGGATCGGTGCTGTGCCAGGACACCACGACCTCGGCGGACGCGTCGCTGCCGAACTGCAGGTGCAGGCCACCCACCCGTGGCGCGCCGAGACCGTCGGGCCGCGACCAGAGATCGGGCCCGGGGCCGGCGGCTGTGACGGACCCCAGGGCGAATCCCACGCCGGTGCCGACGAGGGCCGTTGCGGCGCTGGTGATCAGCACCGTGCGCCGGGTGAGGCCGCCGGTTCTCGCAGGTGGCTGCTCTGACATCACCTACATCGATACCGGCGTCGGGTAAACAGTAGGCAACCGGCGGTTTACGGGTACTACGGCGCCTGTGTCGCCGCCCGGACGGAGCCGATGTGGCAGTTGTAACGATGCGGTAGCGTCCGACGATGTGATGGGCATGCGAAAAGCTACGAGCAAGGTCGGGGCAACCGTCGGTGCAGCGGTGATGGTCGCGGGCACCGCGCTCGCGTTCGGCGCGGCGACGGCCAACGCCGAACCCGCCGGACAGTTGGTGCGGTACACGCTGACATCGGCTGCTCCGTACCAGTTCCAGGTGCTCTACCTCACGGCTCAGCCGGCGAGTAAGGACGCCTACAACGATGACGCCTACGCCTACGTCAAGCGCGAGACCATCAACGTCGGGCCGGGGGCACCCTGGGCGGTCGAGACGACGCTGGCCGACCCGCAGTGGGCGATCTTCCAGGTGAGCAGCACCACCAAGGGCAGTGTCGGCGCCCCCAACGCGCGCTGTGAGATCGCTGCCGACGGAGTGGTCATCGCTGCGCAGGACAACCCCTACAGCCCGTTGTGCCAGGGCGCTCAGTGGTAGCTGCTTGACGTGGTAGCTGCTTGACAAATCAATCGAACAATCGTTCGATTGATTTATGCGATGGGACGGACAAGGTGTACGCGTCGACGACGGCGCGCTGCCCGGTCTGCAGCGCCTCGGATTCGTCCGCAGCGTGCGAACGCCGGAGTTCGACGGGATCACCTTTCACGAGATCCTGTGCAAGTCCGCGCTGAACAAGGTGCCCAACGCCGCCATGCTGCCGTTCCGGTACACCGTCAACGGCTACCGCGGGTGCTCGCACGCCTGCCGGTACTGCTTCGCCCGGCCCACCCACGAATACCTGGACTTCGACCCGGGTTCGGACTTCGACACCGAGGTCGTGGTGAAAACGAATGTGGCCGAGGTACTTTCCCGTGAGTTGCGCCGTCCGTCCTGGGCCAGGGAGACGGTGGCGCTGGGCACCAACACCGATCCGTATCAGCGGGCCGAGGGGCGCTACCGGCTGATGCCGGGCATCGTGAGCGCACTCGCCGATTCCGGGACGCCGTTCTCCATCCTCACCAAGGGCACGCTGCTGCGCCGGGATCTGCCGCTGATCGCCGAGGCCGCCCACGAGGGGGCCGGCGCGAGCGTGGCGATCTCGCTGGCGATGGCGGACCCGACATTGCAGCGTGAACTGGAGCCCGGCACACCGTCGCCGCAGGCGCGACTGGCGCTGATCTCTGCGATCCGCGACGCCGGACTGGACTGCCACGTGATGGTTGCCCCGGTGCTACCCGGACTGACCGATTCCGTCGAGCATCTCGATGCGCTGCTGCGCCAGATCGCCGAGGCGGGCGCCACCGGGGCCACCGTGTTCGCCTTGCATCTGCGCGGTTCGACGCGGGATTGGTTCATGCAGTGGTTGAAGCGCACCCATCCCGAGCGCGTCTTCGAATACCGGAGCTTGTACCGGCGTGGAGCCTATCTGTCCCCGGAGTACCGAGATGAGCTGCGTGCCCGGGTGGCGCCGCTGCTCGCGCGGTACCGACTGACTGGGCGTACCCCCACCCCGGCCACATTGTCGGCACAGCCGACGGCGAGCGCCGGTGCCGTTTCCTCCGAAGTCACGGCACCGGCGCACCCCACCCTTTTCTAGGACAGCCCGCGGAGCACCGCGGCTGCCACCGGGCTTGCCCAACTCGTCACCGACGTAGCATGCACACCCCGCACCATGTGCCCAGGGAATGGGCGGACAAGTACATCCGGCAAATTCGATGACGGCTGGGACGCCTACCGCGAGAAGGTATTCGCGCATCAGAAGGAACGGGGCATCGTGCCTGCGGATGCGGTGCTGTCCCGCCACGATCCCGATGTGCAGCAGTGGGATGACCTGCCTGCCGATGGCGCCGGCTCTACGCCCGCATGATGGAGGTGTTCGCCGGGTTCCTGGAGCACACCGACCATCAGATCGGCCGGTTGCTTTTTTTGTTGACCTCACGGCGCTCGTCGTAGCGCAACGCCGCCCAAGCGCGCCGGAAGGAGGGAAGTGGGTGGGAGTTGTTGCAGCCGAATCAGATTGATATCGAACCGTTCACGCTTCGTCGCGGGATGCGTGCGAATGCGTGTCGTTACCCCACCGCCCTGCCGCGCAGCCGGCTCACGTGACGACGAAGTTGCTCAGCTCGGGAAGCTCTGCCAGATGCCACGTTTTGATGCGGTCGGAAATCACTTCACGCAGGGTGTCCTGGTCGAATATGCCGTTGTTCGCGACATTGCGGACTTTGTCCTTGTATGCGTCGATATCTGCGCCGACCACTTGCAGCTCGAGCGCGCGGGCGACGATGGCCGCGATAGTCGCGGCGGGCACAATCCGCAGGCAGGCCTGGACAATCTCGGCGAAGAACGTCTCATGGCGCTCCTCGTCGGCGGCGATTACCTCGACAAGGCGGCGCAGGACCGGTTCCTCGATGTGGGTGGCCAGCCGACGCAGGAACACCGCGTGAACTCGTTCCCACAACGTCATGAACACCAGGGTCTCGACCTGGGTGTGGTCGTCGGGGCGGTGACCCGCCATCACATGCTCGACGCGGACCCTCTCGTTGGCGATCGGGTCGATCTGGCGGGTCAGCACCAGGTTTTGGCGCAGCGCGAACGCGTGCAGATACTCGTCAGCCGTCCACCGGCCGATCCACTTGCCCCACCAGCCCGCAAGGATGAAGTGCTCGGCCAGCCGGTGGTGGTAGCCGGCCAGGTTGTCCTTGGTGATCAGCACGATCTCCAGCGCGTCGGCGACGTGGGCGGGCAGCGTCACCTGCGACGGATCCCAGTCGTGGCCACCGAGGGATGTGAAATTCTGACCTTGATCAAACCGCACGTAGTCGTGCGCATACCACCGTGTGGCCGTCTCGATGTGTCGCGCGTAGGTATCGATGACGACGGGTTCGAGTTCGAGCATCAACGGTGAAGCAACGCGTTCGTGCGGCATCTAGTGAGTTTAGTCCACTGCGCGCCAGTCACGGACGCCGCCCACCGTCGTTCTCCACCGCCCCGCAAACCCTCTCGGCGGTCACTGTTTCAGTTCATGCACCGCACCACTGGGTGGTCGGTTCTGTCACAGGGGTGAGGTCAGCACATTCTTGGCGGTGAGCCTCTCGGCAACCTTCGCCTGGCGCTCGAGGCGGCGCTGCACATCAGCTGATGGTGGCCGTCGGCCAGTCCGCCTGCTCGTTGGGCCGCGATGAAGAACTCCCCCTGGTGTGATCCTCAACGGGTTCAATCAGGGCGATCATCGACGGGCATTGCGCGCTGTGCAGCAGCGCGCGGCTAGTCGATCACTGTCTGCACTGTCACGTGCGGTAGTCCTCACACCAGCCGGCGAGGATCTGCGAGAGGGTTGCCTGTGCGGCGCGCCCGTAGTCGAACAGCGCCGCCGGCAAATCCTCCATCGCCGTCCACGCGGTGCAGGGTCGGGTGCGGGTCGCGGCGACCCCGATCACGCCGACCCCGATGGGCGAGAGCACCCGGCTGGCCTGGGCCGCGCTGCGTACCTCACCAGCGGAATTGTTCGTCATCGTAAACATTTCCCGGTCCACCCCCAACTCGTCACCTTTATGTTCGCACTTTAGAATTTCTGCAATTAATGGGCGGGCTTGACTTGTCGTCTACTGCGGTCGAATCAGCCCGTAGAGCCGCTGACCAGATCGGGCACGGGTCGGTCTTCGAGCGTTTCGGCCTGTCCGGCGACCACGCCGGTCAGGATCGCCCGCGCGGTCACCAGCAGTTCGGCGACCCGCGGCGAGGTCAGTGCATAAGTCACTGACAGCCCTTCGCGGCGGGCGACGACCAGACCGGCTCGGCGCAGGATAGATAGCTGCTGGGAGAGGTTGGCCGGCTCGATCCCGATTTCGGGCACCATTTCCGAGACGGTGTGCTCGCGTTGGCTGAGCAACTCAAGCACGCGGATGCGGGCGGGGTGGCCCAGTGTCTTGAAGAAGTCTGCCTTCATCCGATACAGCGGCTGACGCGATAGTTCTACCATGGGCTCTCCTCCGGTATCGTCGCGCGGGCCCCGGTGTTCACGTCTACGCGTGTTCACGTCTACGCGTGCGGTCCCACTTATCTGACACCGTTACTTGCGTACCTTAGCAATCTAGCATAATTCCTGCTCGTGGGGCATTCAAGTTTCCCCACGCGGTGGCGAGGCAAGAACTTGGTGCTGGTTAGAGGTCGTTGCCGGCATAGGACTGGTTGAAGCTTTTGTTGGTCAGCGGGAAGTCCGGGACGATGGTGTTGGCCATCGCCACCGGCAGGGCAGGCCAGTTGAACCAGGACGGGTCGACGATTTTCGATCGGGTGATCGCCCCATTGGCGTCGAGTTCGACGCGATGCACGATGGTCCCCCGCCATCCTTCGACGATGCCGACGCCGCTGCGTACGGCACCAGGCGGTGGTGGTGAGGCAACGTAGTCGAGCCGCATATCGGCGCTGTCGATCAGATGACACGCTAAGGCGACCGAGGCCGCGAATTCGTCGCGGCGCACGGTGTAGCGGGCCAGCACATCCCCGGCCGTCGCGCTGATCGCGGTGACTGGCAGGGCGACGCTGGGATGGTCGAGGCGGGCATCGGTGGCCACACCGCTGGCGCGGGCGACGAAGCCCAAACAGCCCAGCTCGCCGGCCTGCTCGGTGCTCAGGATCGCGGTGCCGGCGAACCGGTCATAGACCCCCGTATTGGCCAGGGTCAGCTCGGCGACTTCGGCGAGGTCCCCTCCGATCGCCTCGAGTTCGTGGGGGTCGGGTAGCGCCCGTAGCGCCACCCCGCCGGGGCGGATCGCGCCCCGCAGCAATCGGTGACCGGTCACGTCGTCGTTGATCCGCAGAAGTTGTTCGCGGATGCGCTGGGCGTGGGCGTTGGCCAGGGCGAAGCCGACGTCGTTGGCCAGGGCGCCGAGGTCGGTGGCGTGGTTGTAGAGGCGTTCCAGTTCGATCAGCAGCGCCCGCAGCCGGTGCACCTCGTCGGGTACCGCGATACCGAGGGCGTCCTCGACGGCCAGGCTGTGCGCCAGCGCGTGACCCGCCGAGGTGTCCCCGCTGATCCGTTCGGCGATGTCGGTGGCGTTGGTTGCGGCGCGGCCCTGGAAGAGTTTCTCGATACCGCGGTGGGTGAACCAGAGCCGGATTTTCAGCCGCAGAACGGTTTCCCCGACGACGGAGAACCGGAAGTGCCCGGGTTCGATGAGCCCGGCGTGGACCGGCCCGACAGGGATCTCGTAGACACCCTCTCCGTCGACGGTGAGGAACGGGTAGCGGCTAGCCGAGAATTCGGGCGCAGGCCCGGCATCGGCGCGCATCGGATACCACTCCTGTGGCCAGTGCGCGTGGAGGACCAAGCGCCGCGGCCGCGGATGGCCCACTAGCTCAATGCCGTAGAGGTCCATCATTTCCCGCTCGAAGCGGCCCGCCGGGAACGACAGATAGGCCAAGGACCGCAGCGCAAGATCGTCGGTGGGCACACTGGTGGTGAGTTCGACGCGACGATCGGGACGCCCGGCGAGGAAGAGCGACACAATCCGCACCGCGTCGCCGTCGTCGTGCGCGGCGACCAGGCCCAGCCGATATCCGGCGGCGAGCAATTCCTCGGTCGCGTCGGGGCGTTCGTCGGCGACCACCGTCCGGCTGCTGCGCTGCGCGGTCACCACGGCACCCCGAGTTGCTCAGCGGCGGTGTGCAACAGTGCGGTCAGCGGACCGGCGGTGACACCCAGCACGAAACAGGCCGCAACCCCGACGAGCAGCGCTGCGGCGACGGTCACCGGGACCGCGATCGGGGGCGACCCGGCGGCCGGTGCCCCGAGCAGCATCCGCCCTGAACGGCGCACCAGGGCGGCGAAGGCGACCGCGATCAGCAGCAGAACGACGCCCAGCGCCCAGGCCAGCCGGGCATCGGCCAGTGCCCGTGCGATCGACAGTTCGCTGGCGAACATCGCAAATGGCGGCAACCCGAGCAGCACCAGCATGCCGATTGCGAACGAAACCCCGATCAGACGGGAACGATGCAACACCGCGGTGATGTCGGGGATTGAGGTGGAATCGTGGGCCGCCTGCAATTGCCCGCTGGCGAGGAACAACACGGTCTTGCCGATGCCGTGCGCCAGGACGTGCAGCAGCAGCGCCGCGATCGCGAGTTTCGTGCCGGCCGCGGCGGCGATCGCGATCAGCCCCATGTTTTCCATCGAGGAGTAGGCGAGCATTCGTTTCAGGTCGGTGGTCACGGTCAGCAGCATCGCCGCGACGCCGACCGTGGCCAGCCCGACCGTGAGTAACCCCCAGCGCAGGAACCCCGTTCCGACCGCGGTGTCGATGATCGGTTTGATCCGTAGCAGCACCGAGAACGCGACCGACAGCAGGACGCCGCTCATCAAGGCCGACACCGGGGCGGGTGCCTGGCTGTGCGCATCGGCCAGCCAGGTGTGGAACGGGACGAGCCCGACCTTGGCGCCGTAGCCGATCAACAGCAGCCCGCCCGCCAGGCGGGTCACGCCGGGATCGAGACCACCCGCATGGGCGACGAGGAAGTCGAGGTCCAGGGCGTGGCCGCTGTCGGCGCCCGCGTGCTGGGCGGCGAAATACAGCAGGATCGTGCCCAGGAACGCCATGGCGATCCCGACCGAGCAGATGATCACGTATTTCCAGGTCGCTTCCAGCGAGCCCCGGGTGCGGCGGTGCCCGACCAGGAACGCGGTGATCACCGTGGTCGCCTCAATCGCAACCCAGATGACGCCGATGTTGTTGGCCGACACCGCCAGGACCATGGCGGCCAGGAACGCTGGGGTGAGCGTGCCGTAGAGCCGCGCGCCCGCCGGGGTGGTGTGGCCGTGGTCGCCTTCGGCGTCGATGTAGCCGATGCTGGCCACGGCGCTCAGGGTGCCGACGGTGCCGATGACGATCAGCATCACCACCGACAGCGCGTCGGCGCGCAACAGACCACCGGCAAGCACATGCTGGGCCGATCCGACCTGGAACGCGAGTGCGGCACCGCAGCCCAGGATGCTCATCGCGGCCAGCACCGACGCGGTCGCCGTCACGCGGTGCCAACCGGCCACAGCGGTGATCGCGGCGGCCGCCAGTGGCGCCACCAGCGAGATGAGCAGCAGCGGTGTCATCAGTCGTGCAACTCCTGCAGTGCGTCGAGGTCAGCGCCGCCGAATTTGCGTCGCATCCGACCGGTGAGGACACCGATCACGATCACCGCGAACAGCACGTCCAGCGACGCGCCGAACTCCACGATCACCGGCACTCCGGCGGTTAGCAGGAACGCGGTCGCGGCAATCCCGTTGTCCAGCATCAAGAATCCCGCCGCCTGCGAGATAGCGTGGCGCCGGGTGACCATCACGAACAACGCGATCAGCACCACGGCGAACGCACCGGGAACCGCGCCCGTGGTGACGCCGGGCTCCAGGTTCACCACGGGCCGGGTGACCCCGAACGCGACGACCGTCAGAAGTGCCGTCATCAACAGCGAGGCGGTGGTGTTCACCAGCGGGGTGGCCTCCCGCGATCCGCGTTCCTCGGCCCCCAACGCCCGGGCCAGCAGCCACGGCAACCCCACCACACGCAGCACCGCGATGAGCACGCCGATACCGACCAGCGTTGCGTCGCCCTCGTGTACGCCGCGGATGATCGGGATCGCGGCCAGCGCGGCCCCCTGCCAGGCGAGCAGCCTGATGATGGATGCCAGATCGCGGCGCCACACGATCAGGACGGCGGCCAGCACCATGGCGCCCGCGGCGAGATCGATCAGGCCCGCGAAGGCGGTGTCGGTCACGGTTTGGTCCCTTTCATGCCCGGATGAAGAAGTTGGCTGCGGTCACCGCGAGTAGTGCCAGCAGGAAGGATCCGGCGAGCAGTTCGGGCACCCGGAACAGCCTCAGCTTGGCCAGGAACATCTCGGCGCCGGCCAGCAAGACGGCCAGGACCGCGACCTTCACGGCGACCGCGAGGATGCCGATCACGACATCGAGGACGCCGGGATCCGGACCGGCGATACCCCATGGGATGAACAGGTTCGCCAGCAGTGCGAGCAGCACCGTCAGGCGCATTCCGGAGGCCCATTCGACGACCGCGAGGCGCGGCCCGGCGTATTCGAGCACCATCGCCTCGTGCACCATCGTCAACTCCAGGTGGGTGGCGGGGTTGTCGACGGGAAGGCGGCCCGTTTCGGCGATGATCACCACCACCAGCGCCACGCAGGCGAGCACACCGGGCAGTGACACCACCTGGCCGGGGTTGTCGATCGTGTGCGCCACGATGGCGCCGAGGTTGGACGACCCGGTCGGGATGGACAGGGCGAAGACCGCGAGCAGGATGGTGGGTTCGACCAGGGCGGCGATGGTGATCTCGCGACTGGCGCCCATCCCGCCGAACGAGGTGCCGGTGTCGATGCCGGCCAGGGTCAACGCCACGGTGCCAAGGAACAGCAGACCGACAACGGCGAACAGGTCGGCGACGGGGTCCAGCGGTGAGCCGGTCGCCACCAGCGGCAGCACGGCGACGATGAGCAGCGTCGTTCCGGCCAGGATGGCGGGCGCCGCGCGGAACACCACGGTGGTGCCGTTCGGGGTGATCTGCTGTTTGCGGAGCTGTTTGCGCAGATCCCGCCACGGCTGCAGCACCCCGCCACCGACGCGACCTTCCAGCCGAGCCCTGACCTGGCGCGTCATTCCGATCACCACCGGGGCGCCAAGAGCGACTCCACCAATCTGCGCGGCCCCGGCCAGGTACGCCAGAACGTTCATTGCGCCACCAGCAAGACGATCAGGACGCCGAGCGCGCCGTAGGCGAGGTAAAGATGCACACTGCCGGTGTGTGCGCGGCGAACACCGTTGGCGCACAACGTGACCGCCCGGATGACCGGGGTGTAGAGCAAATCCTGGACGGAGTCGCTGATCCGGGCCCGGTAGGCGACCTCGGCCACCAGGTACTGCGACTCCTCGAAGGGGGTGACCTCGATATCAGTATCGGGTCGCAGCACATCGTCGAACACCCGCTGCAACGGTTCGGCGAACGAGGTGGCCGTGTACTGCATCCGCGCGGTGAGATCGTCCGCGCCGCACGCCCACAGCGGTAATGCCACCGGCTGCGGGCGCCGCCGCGATCCCCACCGGGCCGCACCCACCGCGACCAGCACCGCGATAACGAGGAAGACGGCGATCAGCCCCGGAGCGATCGACCCGGCCAGGCCGGGCAGGTGCAGGACCGTACCCAGCCCCGACAGATCCGCCCCCGCCGAAGCGGGTACTGCGGCCAGCACTCGCCGCAACGGGGAGGCGAGCACGAACGGCGCGACGGCCACCACCACGCAGGCTACGGCTGCCGCCACCATTCCGGTGAGCATGCTGGCGGGCGCCTCCCGGGCCTCGGCAGCGGCATCAGAGCGGGGCCGGGCCAGAAACCCGATGCCGAACGCCTTCACCATCGCCGCCACCCCGAGTCCGGTGGTCAGCGCGACTGCACCGACCGCCAGCGGAGTGGCCAGGGCGACCAGGGTGTTGTGGTCGGGCGCGGCGTGAATCAGTGACTGCACGAGCAGCCACTCGCTGACGAACCCGGCGCCCAACGGCAGACCGGAGGCGCCGAGTGCAGCCACCCCGAACAGGATCGTGGTGGCGGGCATCCGCCGGGCCAGACCGCCGAGGCGGTCGAGGTTGCGCAGCCCGGTCTCGGCAAGCACCGATCCGGCGGCCAGGAAACCGAGGCATTTGAACCCGGCGTGGGCCACTAGATGCAGCAGCGCCGCGGCCATCGCCACCGTGGCCGCCGACGTGGCGCCCGAGGTGGCAAGCAGTGTCGCGGCACCGAGCGCGACAGTGATCAGCCCCATATTCTCCACGGTCGAGTAGGCCAGCAGCCGTTTGAGATCGGTGGCCACCGATGCCTGCAACACCCCATACACCGCCGACACCGCGCCGATCACCAGCAGCGTCACCCCCCACCAGCGAGGCCCCGGCCCCAGTAGCTGCAGGTCGACTCGGATGATCCCGTATATCCCGAGGTTGACCATGGCCGCGCTCATCAACGCCGAGACCGGGCTAGGCGCCTCGGGGTGTGCACGCGGCAACCAAGCGTGCAACGGCAGCAGCCCGGCTTTGGACCCGAAGCCGGCCAGTGTCAGCACGAACACCGCCGTGCCGACACCGGGCGGCACCGCCGACAGGTCGGCGAACCGGTCAGCTCCACCGGCCGCGGACAGCAGCATCAGCCCGAGCAGGATCGCCACAAACCCGAGCTGAGTCATCACCGCGTAGAACACCCCGGCCGAGCGCACCGCGGGACGGGTGTGCTCAGCGAGCACGAGGACGAGCGATGCGGCCGCCATCAGTTCCCAGGCCAGCAAGAACGTCGATATCGACGCCGCAGCCGACACCAACATCATCGCCGCTACGAACAACGGCAGCACCGACAGTGGGACGAGGCCCAGGTGCCCACGGCGGGCGTACCCGATCGCATAGATCCCGACCGGGACCGCGACCGCGCCGGTCAGCGCCATGAAGAACCCGCCCAGCGGATCCAGGCGAAGCGCGACGCCGAGCAACGGAACCAACCAGCCGATCTCTACCGAGCGCGGTGGCCCCAGCACCCCGGCCAGGCCGAGCCCAACCCCGACCACACCCAGCGCAGATGTCAACAGTCCTGCGGTGGCAGATCCGAAACCGCGGTGGCGCAACACGATCGGTTCGACGCGGACTGCGGCCTCGACACTGACGGTCATCGCCCGGTCACCGACCGCAGCGCGGCCACAATCTGCGTGGGCGTCGGCGGGCAGCCCGGAATCTCAACGTCGACCGCTACCACCTCCCCGACCGCACCGACGACCCCGTAGGCCTCAGCGAACACCCCACGGTTGAGCGCGCAGTCACCGCACGCGATCACCACCCGCGGCGCCGGTGTCGCCTCCAGGGTGTTGCGCAACGGCTGGGCCATGTTGCGGGTCACCACACCGGTCACCAACAGCGCATCGGCGTGCCGCGGCGAGGCGACCAGGCGAGCGCCGAAGCGTTCAGCGTCATACACGGGGCCGAACGCGCCGGAAATCTCCACCTCGCAGCCGTTGCACGAACCGGCGTCGACGTGGCGCACCTGCAATGAACCCGCCACCCCCGTCGGGGCATCGGCAGCGACCGCCGGCCGATCACCAGCCGGACCGGTGACCCGGCCGACCTTGACTATTTTGGCGATCCAGCCCCTCACGACGCCTCGATCGCCGAACGCTCAAGCGCGTCGACCTGTTCGTTCAACAGTCCCGACAGCACTGTGCGGGCCACCGCCAACAGCTCAGCGATATGCGGGGAGCCGATCGAGTAGGTGACCGAATTGCCCTGCCGGCGTGCACTCACAATTCCAGCCCTGCGGAGCACACCGAGCTGCTGAGACAGGTTTGAGGCTTCCACACCGACCGCGGGCAGCAACTCGGTCACCGACCGATCACCAGCAACCAGCAATTCCAGAATCCGGATACGCGCAGGATGTGCCAGCGATCTGAAGAACTCCGACTTCAGCGCGTCCAGCGATTCCACCACCACGCACCTCCCCAGAAGTTATAAAGTAGCGCAATCCATCAGTTAAGCAATTTAGCATACAACTAGAAGAGGGTTGTTGTCGTGCGTCCGGCCGGGCTGCGACGGAGCGCTTGCTCAGAGGTGCTCGATGATGGTCGCGGTCGCCAGTGCTCCGCCGTTGCTCATGGTGATCAACGCGGTCGACGCGTCGCGACGTTCGAGTTCGTGGAGAGCAGTGGCGATCAGCCGGGCGCCGGTACTGCCGACCGGGTGCCCTAGTGCGATCGCCCCGCCGTTGCCGTTGACGGTCTCCATGTCCGGGCGATGCACAGATGCCCACGACAGCGCGACTGAGGCGAACGCTTCGTTGACTTCGAACAGGTCCAGATCACCGATCGTCATGCCACTGCGTTCGAGCACCCGAGTAGTGGCCTGCACCGGGCCGTCAAGGTGGAACTGAGGTTCGGATCCCACCAGGCACTGAGCCACAATCCGCGCCCGCGGAGTCAGTCCGAGCGACTGGGCGCGCGTTTGGTCCATCAGCAGTATCGCCGCGGCGCCATCGGCGGCGATCAGCGCCGCCACCAGGTGGGTGACCTGCTGCGCGGAGCCGCACTGACAGTCCACCGTCATGCACCCCGCCTGCCACGGCAACCCCGCATGCAGCCACGCCGTTCGAGTCACATTGTTCGACTGTTCACCGACCTGTGTCACGCACCCGCCGATCACCTGCTCCACCAGCTCCGGATCGATCCCGGACCGCTGGACCAAACCGCACTGCGCGGCGCCGAGCAGCTCAGCGGCGTGCAGTCCGGCCAGCCAGCCTCCGCGTTTGCCGATCGGCGTACGAACTGCCTCCACAACTACCGGATTGCCCATGAACTGGTCCCTTCGACGTGTCGGGGGCCGCGGAGGCCCGTCCAACGGACGCTTCCTGCACCCGGCTGAGCCGCTCTCGTCAATGAGGCAGCACACTATTTTCTAGCATATACAATTGCTAACATTCGCAATCATGCTAATCGTAGTGGTGTAGCTGCCTGTCGGCCGCCAACAGATTGAGCAGACAATGCACGACGCGGCGATTGTCGAAGCCTTACGGGCGCCGGTGGGCCGGCGCAACGGCATCCTGTCCGGCATTCACCCCGCCGACATGTCCGCCCGGCTCCTCGTCGGTCGCGCCGCACGCCCCAGTGTGGGGCGTCGTCGCCATGACCGCCATGACCGCCATCTACATGACCGCCATCTATCCGGGGGGAGCCGGGGCTGGAAGGTTACTGGCGCACCATCACCGGCGGCCGGGACGCCATCGGCGAGGTACCGCCCTCGCATTGGCAAATCGAGGACTGCTACGACCCCGACCCCAAGGCCACGGACCGCACCTACTGCAAACGCGGCGGCTTCACGACCCGGTGCTCTTCGATCCGGTCCGATTCGGTATGCCGCCCAACGCGTTACCCTCGACCGACTCCGCGCAGCTGCTCGAACTCATTGCCGCCAGAAAGTTGCTTGACGAGGCGACGCGCGGAGGTGTGGAAGTCGACCTCGACCGCGTGGACGTGGTCCTCGGGGTCGCCTCGGCGACCGAGCTCGTCGTCCAGATGGGTTCGTGGATGCAGCGGCCGATCTGGCGGAAGGCGATGCTCGAAGACGGCTTGCCGGAAGACGAGGCAGAGGAGATCTGTCGCGACATCGCCGACCTGTACCCGGCTTGGCAGGAAAGCACCTTTCCGGGTCTCCTCGTCGATGTCGTCGCTGGACGCATCGCCTACCGCCTTGACCTCGGCGGTAGCAACTTCGTCGTCGATGCAGCCTGCGCCAGTTCGCTCTTGGCGCTGCAGGCCTCGCTGCACCGGCTGTATCTTCACGAGTCCGACATGGTGCTGACGGGCAGGGTCGACGCGCTCAACGACGTCATGATGTTCATGTGCTTTTCCAAGACGCCGGCATTTTCGCCCACGGGTGACCGCAGGCCGTTCTCGGATGCCGCCGACGGGACCATCGTCGGTGAGGGTGTCGG
>WOYI011343455.1_pt1 | contig 58477 bp, 58 predicted proteins | sample 6423411 | NCBI WGS metagenome assembly WOYI01 (sample SAMN13441803, study PRJNA592873) | oil field metagenome | biome: oil field; feature: oil-well bore; material: oil-contaminated soil; isolation source: oil-contaminated soil from oil-well borehole | place: Germany: Wietze | collected 2016-10-18 ... | reverse complement strand
GTGTAGACGGGATCATCCAGGGGGAGTCCGATCTGATCCGGATCGGTATCATAGAGGACCCGGCCGTCAGTATCGACGACGGTGATCGAATAGGGTTTCCCGGAAACAACCGGCTCAGCCGCCTCCCTGATCAGGAGGTGCGGTTGAAACACAATGGAGGTAAACCCGAGGAACCGTCCATCCGGCTCGTTCGCGATCCCGCCCCGTGTGAAGACCGGAGCGCTGATAAATACGGCATCAAGCTCTTCAGCAACCGGCCCGTACCTGCTCATGACCGGCCGTTTTGACTCCAGGATCTGCATTGTAGATGGCTGATCTGAGACTTTTTTCCCTTCAGCGCCATGGTATTCTGGAGGCTCAGCTGCGAGGATCACCCCGTCCGGGCTTACCGTGGTGCAATCGATGATGGCAGGGCTTGTTCTGCTCAGCGTCAACAGGATCTCCCTGGCAGCCTGGTTATCAAGGCCTGTTGCTCCGAGATCATATGCGGCGGCTCCCAGATTGTCGTCAAGCGTCTCCAGCGATGCTGAGATCTCTGACTGGAGCCTGAGAAGGATCATCGCCGCATCATCATCGGCATCAGGTGCCGGGGTAATTACCATTCCGATGACTACTCCGGCAAGGATACAGGCAATAGCAATGATGATCCTGTGGGAGAATTGCATCAGGAATTATACCTCGTCATATCTTAAGTATCGTTCGACTGCATGATGGCAATTGCCTGTCAGTTCACCTCATCACCTCTCAACACTCCCCGAATCATCTCCCGGCATCTTCATTGCCGGGCGGTGCAAGAGATCACCCTCATGAAGAATATGGAGATGAAGAGAGAGGGGTCGAAACTGATCATCGAAGTGGATCTCACAAAGGATTTTGGGATTTCAAAGTCAGGCAAATCGATAATCATCGCATCGAGTGAAGGGAATATCAGCATACCTGATGATGATGAGATCAAGATCGGGCTGAATATCTACCGGAAAGCGTAGAAAAGAGAGAATATCATTATTTTAAATTTCTAACTGTTTGTACCTTTACTTTGAAAGCCTCCCTCACGGCAGGTTTCCATCACCCATGCAGCCTCTCTGCTTCTCCTCGCTCATCAGGACAAGCCTGTTAAAGATCTCCCGCACACCTGTCGGATCGATCCCTGCCTCAACCGCCCGGTCCACTGCCCGGGCAATCACCTGCTCCCGCTGTGCGGGGTCTACCGGGGGCCGGCCCGCCTTCACCTTCTCGTGTGCCATCATCCCGGCTAAGGACTGCCGCTTTATGATCAGATCGACAATCCCGGCATCTATTGTTGCAATCTCCTCGCGGATCTCATCAATGCTCATGTGGAATCTCTCTCACCCGGTAAAAATAAAAACCCTCCTGATCAGCTCAAACCCGGTGATTTATCATGCCGTACCATGCGGCCCCAATGAGCCCGATATCTTCGTCACAAACAAGGGAAATGGGGATTTTTTCAAGCATATCCCGATAATGCGGAGCATCTATGAACTCCTCCCGGAAATACTCGTTCATCACGAGGAACGGATTTCTCATCGCAACACCGCCGGTGATGAAGAGGCCGCCGGTTGAGAGGGTACTGAGGACATAGTTCCTGCATGCACGTGCATAAAAACGAGCAAAAAACTCTGTTGTCTCCGAATCAGGCCCGATTCTCCTGACAACCTGATCGGGAGGAAGTGTCTCACCGGTCAGCCATGCATGCAGGTGGGAGAGGCCGGGGCCGCTTGCCACCAGATCGTTATGGGGGTACCTGCTGCCGGTTCTCTGCATCAGATACTCCCTGAACCCATCCTCATCCTCATGGCAGAAGGGGAAGGCGGCATGGCCTGCTTCTGAAGGAATAACACAGATAGTATCGCCTGCTCCCTTTCGGATTGCGCAATGGCCAAGGCCGGTTCCGGCGCCGACAACTGCAATGACGCCGCCATCCTCAGATCTTCCTGCCTGTATCTCCTCTCTCGCAAGCCCTGTCTCCAGCAGGCAGGTATATGCCTGGGCAACAAAATCATTGATCAGATGGATCTCTCTTCCCGGAAGCTTCTTTCTGAGGTTGGTTATCTCTGCGATCCACGGAACATTGGGGAGTTTTGCTCGAACTCCCTCCCGGACAGGTCCGGGCACCGCAAGTACCATCACGTTCCATGAGCCGCCGGGAGCCGGGGATGCATATGTGAGAGCTTCTTCGATCAGATCGTCAAATGAACTGAAACTGCTCGTGGTGAACGAAACAGTATTCAGCCGGGATATGGTGCCGTCATCACCGAAGGCGAACCCGGCGAACCTGCTGCATGTCCCGCCGATATCTGCTGTCAGGATTCCCTGCATTGATTATTCCCCGATCTGGCATATCTTCTGCCGTATATCATCTCTCCTCTCTATGATCAGATAAAGGATACCCTGAGGGGTACGTTAATAACCGGTTCACTACATATGCACATTCATGCCGGTTCACAATATCGAGGCTGTCCTGAAGGTGGAGGAAGAGGCGATCTCACGGATCAAGGCTGCTGAAGATGAGGCAGAAACAGCAGTCAGTTCCGCCAGGAAAGAAGCGGCGGCATATATCGAGGATGAACTGAAGAAGGCCAGGGCAGATGCCGCAGAAACCGTTAATCGTGCAATACAGGATGCAGAGGAAAAAGCCCATAGAATCGCATCTGAAACCGATCGGCGTGTTGAGCGGATTACGGCTGCTGCTGCCTCACGAAAGGATACGGCGGTTATTGCAATCATTGCCGCGGTCACCGGAGGGGAGGATGTTCTATCCGGCTGAGATGCAGAAGGTGACGGTGGGGATCCATCGCCGTTATGCAGCACCGTTCCTCTCTGCTCTCCATGAAGAGGGGATAATCGAACTGACCCCGATCACCGGCGACGAGCACCTCATCCACCTCATCTCACCGGTGCAAAGGGATGAGATCCGGCAGGCACTCGCCGCTGCCCAGGCCCGGACCGAGCGTGCTGTGGAAGCACTCCTTGATCACAGGGAAGAGCAGGGGAGGATCACCGGTTTCTTCTTCCCAAATCGTGAGCCACCGGTTCCGGCAGAGCCATCTGATCCGACCTCACTGCTGAAGGTGGTGGATAGGTATAACCCGGTCATCTCTGAGATCCTCTCCTACCGGGTTCGTCGCTCTGCTATCCATGAGCGTATCGCCCGCCTTGATGAAGAGGAAGAGCATCTTCTCCTCTTTCGGTGCGTTGCAGAGACCCTCCCTCCGCGTGAGCCATCCCGGTTCCTCACTGTCCGGGCCGGTATTATTCCAACCGGTGAATGTGAGGATTTAAACGTACTCTTCGAGGAGGAGGGAATATCAGAGGCAATTGCGCACTCAGCATGCAGGCTACAGGAAGAGGGGATGATCGCAGTCGTCCTTGCCCATTCACGTGCTGCTGAAGCGGTTGACGCCCTCCTCCGTTCAAGGGGTTTTGCGGATTTTACCTTCGGTGATCATGGGAGAACTGTTCCTGAGGCGCTTGAGTCTATCCAGAAAGAGAAGGAATCTCTCCATAAGGAAGATGAAGCGATACAGATTCATTTGCGGGAAAAAAGCTCAGAATACCTTCAGCTGCTTGCGGGGCTTGCAGAAGACCTCGGAATAGCACGGGATGCAGTTGATGCCGCTGCCCTCACCGGTTCAACCCGCGATCTCAGGCTCTATTCAGGCTGGATAAGAAGCCATGATCTCCCCCTCCTTGAGAAGATCGGAGATCTTCATGCAGGTGGCACCATGATCTACCGGGCTGTTCCCGGAAAGGACGGAGATGCCGCTGTTCCTGTTGCGTACAACCATCCACGCTGGCTCTCGCCGTTTAGCTCCCTCACCACGACATTTGCCCCACCCCGGTACCGTGAGGTGGATCCGACGGTTTTTCTTGCTCCGATACTGGTCATCACCTTCGGGGTGATGCTTGGGGATGCAGGCTACGGACTGCTGCTTGCACTGGTTGCAGCAACCCTCCTCGCAGGCCCTGCACGGTCTCCGGGGTCAACCCGTGACTTCTCGTTCATCCTGTTTGCATGCGGTATCTCCGGTATTCTCTTCGGTATCTTACAGGGTGGCTTCTTCGGGGATCTCCTCCCAAGATTCTTCGACATATCCCCGCCCCTCGCATTAATCGATCCCCTGATGGATCCGATCACCATCCTCATCGCCGCCCTCATCTTTGGGATTGCACACCTGAATCTGGGTCTTGGAATCGCTGCATACAGCAATATCAGGGCAGGCGATATCAGAAAGATGCTCAAAGAACAGGGCGTCTGGTTCCTGCTCCAGCCCTCTGCGGCAGTTCTTCTCTTCGCATTCTTCGGCTGGGCCGATATTTCCCTCCCCCTCCTCTTTGCATCGGGAGCGGGAGCAGCAGCAGCCGCTGCACTGATCCTCACCTTCGAAGGGCCGCTTGGCTTCTTCAGCATCACGGGGTTCCTTGGTGACTGGCTCAGTTATACAAGGATTCTTGCGCTTGCACTCGCCACTGCTGGAATTGCGATGACGGTAAATATCCTCTCTGAGATGATCGGATCGGTCCACCCGTACCTCGCCATCGTTGCGGTACTCTTTGCAGTCGGCGGCCATCTGGCAAATTTCCTGCTCCAGGCGCTTGGTGGGTTCATCCATGCCCTCCGGCTCCAGTATGTCGAGTTCTTTGGCCACTTTTACGAGGGTGGCGGCCGCCTCTTCCAGCCATATTACACGAACCGGAAGAATACCCTACTCCCGGAGGATGAACCATGATACCTGAACTCACACCCGGATTTATCCTGGCAGTTTCCGGTGCCGGGCTCGCGGTCGGATTGTCTGCGATCGGGTCCGGCATGGGTGTCGGCATTGCCGGCGCCACCGGTGCAGGAGTGATCGCCATCAAGCCCGGGAAGTTCGGGCAGGCACTCGTATTCCAGGCGGTTCCCCAGACACAGGGGATGTACGGCCTGCTGGTTGCTGTTTTGATCCTCCTCTCGACCGGGGTGATTGGGGGTGTTGGAGATCCCGTCTCAACCCCGATGGGGCTTGCTGCTCTTGGTGCCGGGTTAGCGGTCGGTCTCGCGGGCCTCTCTGCGATCGGGCAGGGAATTGCTGCATCTGCCGGGATTGCTACAAGCTCTGAAGATGACAGTGCAATGGGGAGATCCCTTGTCTTCTCGGTGATCCCTGAGACGCAGGCGATCTATGGTCTCTTAGTTGCGATCCTGATCATGGCGTTCTCAGGAATCCTGGCGGGTGACGCGGTTGCGACGATGGCGACCGGGCTTGCCGCGATCGGATGCGGCCTTGCGGTTGGCCTTGCCGGTCTCTCTGCGATCGGGCAGGGAATTGCTGCTGCTGCCGGATCCGCCTCTTCAGCCGAGCATGAAGGTGCATTTGGCCGTGCCCTCGTCTTCTCGGTGATCCCGGAGACCCAGGCGATTTATGGTCTCCTGGTTGCGATCCTGATCATGGCCTTCACCGGAATGATCGCTGGCGGCCCGATCTCGGATATTTCAATTGGAATCGCCGCAATCGGGTGTGGGTTTGCGATCGGCCTTGCGGCACTCTCTGCGATCGGGCAGGGTATTGCTGCTGCTGCCGGTGCTGCTGCAACCGCAGAGAAACCGGAATCTTTCGGCCGTTCTCTTGTCTTTTCGGTGATCCCCGAGACACAGGCCATCTACGGGTTGCTGGTTGCGATCCTGATCATGGCGTTTACCGGGATGATCACACGCGATATCGTTCCCACCCTTGCTGCCGGTTTTGCCTCGATCGCCTGTGGGATTGCCGTTGGTTTTGCGGCGATATCTGCCATCGGGCAGGGAATTGCTGCATCTGCCGGGATCGCAACCACATCCGAGCGTGAGGAGATGTTTGGAAAGGGGCTTGTCTTCTCGGTGATCCCGGAGACCCAGGCGATCTATGGGTTGCTGGTTGCGATCCTGATCATGGCGTTCACCGGGATCATCACCCGAGATGTGACGGCAACTGCGGCTGCGGGCCTTGCCTGTATCGGATCAGGATTTGCAGTCGGTCTTGCCGGCCTCTCTGCAATTGGGCAGGGGATGACTGCTGCTGCCGGGATAGGTGCGGTTGCCAGGCGGCCTGAATCGATGGGGCAGGCGCTCGTCTTTGCGGTGATGGCAGAGACATTTGCTATATTTGGCCTGCTGGTTGCGATTTTGATCATGTTTGGGATCGGGCTCTTTGGAGGTCTCTGAATGGGGCTTGAGACGATCATCTCCTTGATTGAAGCAGAGACCGAAGAGGAGATCGCGAAGATCAGGCAGAAGGCAGAAGACGAGTGTACTGCGATCCGGGAAGCTGCCCGGGAGAGAGCCGGCCGTGAACGCGAGCGTATCCTCCTTGAAGGTGAACGCAAAGCCCGCCGTGCAGAACGAAAAGTTCTCCTCCAGGCAGAGTACGATGAGATGAAAGTGCTCCGGGATGCCAGATGGCAGGGGATCCGGGAGGTATTTGTTGCTGCCGAAGAAGAACTGGCAGATATCCCTTCAAAACCTGAGTACCCCGCCATCCTCCATTCCCTCATCATTGAAGGGAGGGAGATCGTCGGGGGAGGAGAGATTGTTCTTCTCTGCCGGTCTGCTGATACGAAAGCGCTTGAAGATGCAACAGAAGGACTTGACGGGGTGACGATCCGATCCCTCCCTCTCCATGATCCGCAGATCCAGTCCGGCGGTGTGATCGTCAGATCTGCTGAAGCTCCCATACGGTGCGATCAGACCTTCGCGACACGTTTGGATCAGATGCGGGATATCCTGACACAAAAAGTATCCTCGATACTTTATGGAGGTGAGGGAGATGGATATTGATCTGATCTTCTCAGAACTCTTCACCGGGGAAGGGTCCGGCTTGATCCTGATTGCATTTGCCATTGCGTTTTTTATAGCAATCTTTGTGTCTGTCTCTGCCGGCTGGTTCCGGATTATCCTGAGTATCGCCTCGTTTGCCTATCCATCAGCACGGGTCAGGGCGATGGGAAACCCGCTTGTGACAGCAGATGGTGCCGATACCCTCTCGGATGCATCTGATCTCCTTGATCTCTTTGAACGGGCCGGCCGGTTCGGCCACATAATCGAGTACCGCGAGGGTATGGGTCCGGACGATACCGAACGGCTGATCCGGCACTATCATTATACCCTGCTTGGCAACCTCGCCGTCTCGGTCCCGGATGCGATTCATTCACTGATCTTCGGATATATCCAGGTCTATCTGGCAGAGGAGGTAGCCGCTGTTCTGAGGGGGATTAATGGCGGTCTTCCTGGGGATCTGATCGAGAAGAGGGCTGTGCCAATCGGCGCATTTTCGGAGTCAGAGATCAGGAAGGCCGCCCACTCTGGTTCTGTTGAAGAGGCGGTTCAGCGGCTTGACCGGTCAGGTGTCATCACCCGCATACGGGATATCTGGAAGGCAGTTGGCGAACAGGAAGGGTATGCGGCATTCGAAGCTGCCCTTCTCTCTGATGCTTACGGTTCGCTGATGATGACCGCACGGGGCATAGAAGAATCCCAGTACGAGCCGGCTGTCCTGATGGCCGGACGGATGATAGACTGCCAGAACCTCAGGATTCTGATCCGGGGACGATTGTACGGTGCAGATGCAGCAGCAATTGAACCATTCCTCATTCAAAGGGGAGGTTTTGAGATCACAGACGAACTGCTCCTGAATCTTGCACGTTCTGCCGATCTTGTGGAACTGGTTTCACTGATCAGGGAGACGATGTATGGCCCCTATATCGAGCCTTTCATCGAGCAGGTGAGGAAGAGCAGGGATCCGGGTGCAATCGAGCTGGGGCTCTCGCAGTGTCTGCTTGATATCGGCAGGATGGTGAGCAGCCAGTATCATCTCGGCAGCGGACCGATCCTCAGGTACCTGGTTGCGCTTGGGATCGAATGCGAAAACCTGCGAGGAGCTGCTGCCGGGATTCTGTATCATGTACCTGCCGGGACGATCAGGGGGCAGATGGTGGTGGAGGTTGGCGGGAGATGAGGATCGTGGCAGTTGGTGATCGGACAGTCGCCCTCCTCTGCCGACTGGCCGGTGTTGCAGAGACGATACGGTGCGAGGATGATGCCTCTGCCAAAGCCGCACTGATTGAGCTTCTTAGGGACGAATCAGTCGGTATCGTCCTTATACAGGATCGGTATGCACGGCCGCTCATCCCGCTCCTTGATGAGCATGGGCGGTCGCACCGGGTCTATCCGGTTGTTGTTGAAATACCCGGGCCAAAGGGTCCGGTGAAAGGTGATGATGCCATAACCGAGGCGATCAGGCGTGTTGCCGGCATTGCCGGACAGGGGATGCAAGGGTGATTGGATGACAGAGAGCAGTATAATTCGGATTACAGGGCCGGTTGTCGAGGCTGACCGGATGCGTGGAGCACAGATGTATGAGGTCGTCTTTGTCGGCGAGGATGAGCTTATCGGCGAGATCATCGGGCTGCATAATGATACTGCAACTATCCAGGTGTACGAGGATACCACCGGCATCACCCCTGGTGAGCCGGTCAGGCGATCAATGATGCCGCTCTCGGTGGAGCTTGGCCCCGGCCTTCTCGAGATGATCTATGATGGTATCCAGCGGCCCCTGACAGAGCTTGGGGAGATATCCGGTGATTTCATCGTCCGTGGGATCTCGGCTCCGGCGCTATCGCGTGAGAAGAGGTTCCATTTCACCCCTTCTCTCTCTCAGGGGCAGACAATATCCGGCGGTGCGGTGATAGGGTCAGTTCCCGAGACGAACAAGATTGTCCACACAATCCTCCTCCCCCCGGATCTCTCGGGGACGGTGGAGCGGATCGCAGACGAAGGCGAATATACCGTGGATGAGACGATCCTCTGGCTCCTGGATACAACCGGCACAGTGAAAGAGATCACGATGCTCCAGCGCTGGCCGGTACGGGTGCCCCGGCCGATACAATCGAAGCTTCCGGCGATCCGCCCCCTGATCACGGGCCAGCGGGTGATCGACTCCTTCTTCCCGATCGTCCAGGGAGGAACCGCCGCTGTGCCTGGCCCCTTTGGTGCCGGCAAGACGGTTGTCCAGCACCAGCTCGCCAAATGGTCAGATGCTGATATCATCGTCTATGTCGGCTGCGGTGAGCGGGGGAACGAGATGGCAGATGTACTTCGGCAGTTCCCGGCTCTTGTCGATCCAAAGACAAAGGAGCCGTTGATGAAGAGGACAGTTCTCATCGGCAATACCTCGAATATGCCGGTTGCGGCCCGCGAGGCATCGGTCTATACCGGGATCACAATAGCGGAATATTACCGGGATATGGGGTATTCTGTTGCCCTGATGGCAGATTCGACCTCCAGGTGGGCGGAGGCGATGCGGGAGATCTCAGGCCGCCTCGAAGAGATGCCGGGCGAACATGGCTATCCTGCCTATCTCGGCTCCCGGCTTGCCGACTTCTATGAACGGGCGGGGCGTGTGAAGACGCTCTCCGGTGAAGAGGGTTCGATCTCGGTGATCGGGGCGGTCTCGCCGCCGGGTGGAGATTTCTCTGAGCCGGTGACCCAGAACACGCTCCGGATCGTCCGGGTCTTCTGGGCTCTGGATGCCGATCTTGCTCATCAGCGCCATTTTCCGGCAGTGAACTGGCTTCTCAGTTACTCACTCTATTCGGATCTCGTTGCTCCATGGTGGGAGAAGCACGGGGGATCTGAATGGGGAAAGATGCGATCAGATCTCCTCGCCCTCCTCCAGAAAGAGAACGAACTCCAGGAGATTGTCCAGCTGGTCGGCCCCGATCTCCTACCCGAAGAAGACAAGTTTACGCTGAATGTAGCCACTCTCCTGAGGGAGTCGTTCCTGGTGCAGTCCGCATTCGATCCGGTCGATACCTTCTGCCCACCTGAAAAGCAGTATCGGATGATGACCCTGATTCACCGGTATTACCGGCTGGGGCATCATGCAGTTGGTGAGGGGATGACTGCTGCTGGCATCCAGCAGCTCCCGGTGACAGCCCGGCTCTCACGGATGGGCCCGATGCCGCACGAGGAGTTCGAATCGTTTTATCCGAAGACTCTTGAAGCACTGGATACTGCATTCCCCGGGGGTGAAGACTGATGCCTCCACTCCGTGAGTTCCAGTCCGTTGTCAGGGTTGCCGGGCCGATCCTTGCCGTATCCGGGATCGATGATGCCGGGTATAACGAGGTGGTGAAGGTCCTCCTTCCCGACGGCACGGTCCGAACCGGACAGGTTCTTGAGTCGAGGAAGGGGATGGCGATTGTGATGGTCTTCGGAGGAACCCGTGATCTTGACTGCGATATCACCGCTGTCCGCTTCACCGGCAGGCCGATGACGATGCCGGTGAGTAAAGAGATGCTCGGCCGTATCTTCTCGGGTTCTGCTGAACCGATCGATGGCGGAGGGGCTGTGGTGCCCGAGAAGGAGATGGAGATCTCCGGTTATGCGATCAACCCGACGAAACGGGAGTTCCCCCAGGATTCTATTGAGACCGGGATCTCCGCAATCGACGGGATGAACACGCTTGTCAGGGGGCAGAAACTCCCGGTCTTCTCGGGTTCAGGCCTGCCGCACAGCCTTCTTGCCGCACAGATCACACGGCAGGCACGAGTACGTGGGTCAGACGAATCATTTGCAGTTGTTTTTGCTGCGATGGGGATCACCCATGAGGAAGCCCGGTTCTTTATCGATGACTTCTCCGAGACCGGGGCACAGGCACATGCGGTGATCTTTCTGAATCGGGCCGATGACCCTGCGATCGAGCGGATCGTCACCCCACGGCTCGCCCTCACCGCTGCTGAATACCTGGCATTTGACCTGGGGATGCATGTCCTGGTGGTGATGCAGGATATCACCGCGTACTGCGAGGCGCTTCGTGAGGTTTCGGCTGCCCGTGAGGAGATCCCGGCACGGAGAGGGTATCCGGGATATATGTATACGGATCTGGCATCGCTCTATGAACGTGCAGGCAGGGTGAAAGGGCGGCCCGGATCAATAACCCAGCTCCCGATCCTCTCGATGCCTGATGACGATATCACCCATCCTGTTCCTGACCTGACCGGGTACATCACCGAAGGGCAGATCGTCCTTTCACGCGAACTGCATCGGAAGGGAATCTATCCGCCGATCGATCTGCTTCCCTGCCTCTCACGGCTGATGCAGGGGGGGATTGGTGAGGGGAGGACACGGGCGGATCATGCGAATGTCTCAAGCCAGCTCTATGCCGCCTATGCACGCGGGCGGCGGCTTGCCGGGCTTGTGGCGGTGATCGGGGATGAAGGGCTGACCGATGTCGATCGCCTGTACCTGACCTTCCTTGATCGGTTCGAGCATGAATTTGTCGGCCAGAAGCGGGATGAGGGGAGGTCGTTTGATGAAACCCTTGACCGGGCATGGGAACTCCTCTCGATCTTCCCAAAAGATGAGCTGAATCGGATCGACCCGAAGTATATTGAAGAGTATTACCGGGGTGGCACCGGGTGAGCAGGAGGCTCCCCCCCGGCACCCGCCCGACACGGATCGAACTGCTGAAGATCAGAAAACGGCTGGTGGTCGCGGAGAAGGGGCATGAACTCCTTCGGGAGAAGCTTGATGCGATGGTGATGGAGTTCTTCTCCCTCACAAAACGCCGGGATGAGCTGAGGAGGGTGATGGAGGAGGCATTTGCAGCGGCATACCCTGCACTCTTTGCAGCGGAGATGGCGGCGACACACCGGGAGGTGGAGAGTTGTGCCGCGGTGGAGCGAAGCATCCCCGATATCCTGGCAATTGGGAAGGGTATCATGGGGGTGGGTGTCCCCCGTTTTGATATCCCGGATCCGCTCAGGGAGGGGTGTGTCCCCGGATATGGCTTCTCGGCAGCGACCGGCAGGCTGGATCACGCCTCGGATCTTGCAGAAGAGGCAGTTGAAGCGGCCATCCGGCTCTCCGAGGTGGAAGGCGCCCTCCTCCGCCTCTCTCCCCGGATCAGATCGGTCCGACGGCGGGCAAATGCCCTTGATTCGATCATGATCCCGCAGCTGAAAAGTGCCATTGCGTACATCTCGGATTATCTTGAGGAGATGGAGCGGGAGGATCTCTTCAGGAGGAAAAGGACCAAGGCACGGGGGGAGGAGCGGCGATGGTGAATGATTACCTCCCACTCCTCTACCTGGCACTAGGGATCACCGGGGTGCTGACGGTAGCGATCGGGGGGATTGTATTGATATTGATTGTGATCGGGGTGATCTGATCCGGGTCTCGACTTGACCGTTCAATTCTTTGAAACCGGATAATTCGTGATGATCAGCTCGTTGATTACACCCCGCCCTGCACCATTTGAATTGATCATCCGTGTTGCCGGTACCCGTTCGATGGTGAAGCCGGAATAGAGATCATCAAAGAAGCAGTCATCGGGATCGGTGTTTTTCGGATCCGAATTGGAGAGCATGACTTTTGCTCCCCTGGAATCAAGCTCCCGGAAGAAGTCGGCGAGCCGTACCTGATCGTCTTCGCCAAATCCATCCTTTGCATATGAGGTGAATACGGCAGTCTTCTCGTTGAGGGGGCGGTAGGGGGGATCAAAATAGACAAAGGTCTTCTCATCCACGACATCCCGGCAGCTGGTGAAGTCTCCCTGCCTGATTCTGGTGTGCGCAAGGAGTTTATGGACATTCTGCAGGTTCTCAGCATTCAGGATATCGGGGTTTTTGTACTTTCCGAAGGGAACATTGAATTCGCCTTTCCGGTTCACCCGGAAGAGCCCGTTGAAACAGGTCCGGTTTAAAAAGATAATCCATGCCGCACGAGTGATCCAGTCCGGGTTGTATTCGGAGAAGGAGATGCTGGTGAGCTGCCTGTTGAAGCTCTCCCTGATCTCATAAAAAAGTGCTTTTCTTCCCTCGTCGTCATGGTTATAATACTCGGATCTCAGGTGATCCAGTCTTTCGATCAGCGCTTCTGCATCCTTCTGAATGACAGAATAGCAGAGGGTGAGCTCGCAGTTGATGTCGTAGAGATATGACTGTTCTATGGTATGGTGCTCGTGCAGGGCAAAGAAGAGCGCCCCCCCGCCGATGAAAGGCTCGACATATCTGGTGATCTCCCCGGTGGCAATCCCTGGCGGGAGGCGGGAGATGAGTTCTGGCAGAAGCTGTGTTTTTCCACCCGCCCATTTAAGAAACGGGTGCGCCTGTCCTGGTGTTCGTTTTGGCCTGGGCATGGTATCTGTATCTCCTGAGTGATAGATCCGGCTACTGTGTTATCTGTATGTGCCGAGAATAAAAATACTCACCAGATTGGGACCGGGGTTCCAGCCTTCGGGCTGATTGAATACTGTTTCTGGGGGAGGATGAGGGAGAGTCTGCCATATCCCCTCTCTCCCGCAGACCCCCCTCTCTCCTCTCTCGCTGGGAATGAAGACCCGGATGATTGCCTGATTCCGGTGAATGGTTGATTCAGTGATGGATGGGATTTGATCTGAATGAGAAACCCTTTCTCTTCATGCGTAAGAGATATACAGTATGTTGGAACGTATCTCGACACGTGAGCGCAAGGATCTCGGCATTGCCTGGCTTGCGCTTGCCCTGGCGTTCACCCTTGCGCTCGTCGGCGGATTCTCGGCAACCGGAGTGGATCTCGGAAGAGCAGCCCTCCTCTTCCTCCTCTCTCTGATCACCGTCGGGGTAGCATTTGTGCTCCATGAGCTTGCCCACAAGTTCACGGCGATGCGGTATGGGTACTGGGCGGAATTCCAGAAAGATAACCAGATGCTCCTTGTTGCAGTAGCAATTGCTGCGCTCGTCGGGGTCGTCTTTGCCGCACCCGGCGCCACCATGATCTATGGCCCAACCCTCTCAAAGAGGGAGAACGGGCTGATCTCAATTGCCGGACCGATGACAAACCTCCTCCTTGCAATCCCGTTCGGCCTGCTTGTGATCGGAGGAACAATGTTTGATCCGGGATGGTTTGTGATGCTCGTCGGTGCAGTCGGGGTCAAGATCAACGCGATGCTCGCCGCATTCAATATGCTCCCGATAGGGCCCCTTGACGGGAAGAAGGTGCTGGCATGGAACCCGGTGATCTTTATTGTGGTGATCGGAATATCGTTTGTGCTGCTGTTTGGGTCGCTGTTTTATCTCTGATAGTGCCGGGGTTAAGGTGTGTGGGAATTTCTCCCCCTTTTTCATTCTATTGAATCTCTGAAAGCTGGTTTTTTAAATCCCCTATCTCATGAGTGATAACATCCCATACTATAATCCAGTTGATTGAAAAATAGCTGTGAATGATCTTATCCCGAATCCCACTCATCTCTTTCCAGGGAATGTGATCATGAGCACTTTTCAGCTCAGGAGAGATATTTTTTGACGCTTCGCCAATGATTTCCAATGCACGGGATATGATATGTTGAAGATCTTCGTCTGAATAGAGGTCATCAATGGTTTTATCTTTACATTTCTTCTGGATATAATCAATCTCATGGATAATATGGCTGATATAAAAGGCATCCGTCTTCAAATCCAGATCACCTCATCAATAACGACCGGTCGGATTCTGGAATCGAGTGCATGTTCTGCGATAAGCTCGACGTTTTTGCCAAAAATATCCTCAAGATAAAAAATACATTGCATAAATGTACGAAAACGCTCTTTCTCCTCTTCAAAAGAGACCAGAAGATCGATATCACTCATCTCATCTGCTTCATCCCGTGCATATGATCCAAACAATCCGATCTTTTTAATGCCAAATCGTCTCTGAAGTGTTGGCATCTCTTGTTTTAGCCTGTTTATTATCTCCCTTTGACGGAGAGATCGGGTTCCCCTTTTTTCGATTGCATTCATTGCCTTATTCCCCACAATGAAGAAATGCGTATTCCATGGTATTGAAATGATCGAGGTTTCCCTCTGGTAATTATTCTGGGTCTGATTGTGTTCTCTCCCGGTTTCTTTTGATTATTACAGATCCTTTATTCAACGGTATTGACCCACGACCCAATGAGATAACTATATTCTCCCGAAGCAATAACAGGAGTATAATGCATGACATCCAATATGTGTATGATGCCAGCGGCCACAAAAAAGTGTCATCATTCCAATAGAACTCTGGGAGCAGACACTTCAGGTCCAGAAACCCCGGATCTCCCCCTGCAACCCTGAGGAGTATTATGGAATTTACCGTGACATCATCAAAAACCCGGATGAGGTCGCCCGGTCACTTCGGAGAGAGTGGAACCGTATATGACTTCATACCTACTCGATACAAATATTCTGATATATTATCTGGCTGGTGCTATTCCTGATGATGAGAGATCTTTTATCGAGAGAGTCATTCTGGAATCCTTTAATATTTCAATAATAACCCGTATTGAGCTTCTTGGGTGGAAGGGGCATACCCCCGAAGGTCTGGAAAAAGCAAAAAAAAGCTGCTCGATTGTGCACGGTGCCTCCCTTTAACAGTTGCAATTGCAGAGAGTAGCATCGATATCCGAACCACGATAAATATCTCGCTTCCTGACGCTGTCATCGCTGCATCAGCTTTATCCCTGAATGCAATTCTCATTACGAGAACTGAAAAAGACTTTGATGGTGTTTCGGGTTTGGTTGTTTATAATCCATTCTCAAAATAACCCAATCTACCTGAAAAAACTCGTACAAACGTCTCAAAGGTGCGAAAAGCTGTTTCTTCTTAGTTTTCTCTATCAATCCTCTCCAGCTCCCCCACAACCTTCCTCCCCCTCTTCCTTGCATCCTCACGCGCTGTTGGGTGGCCTTTGATCCCCTTATACTCGTCCATATTGTTGGCGATGATATTGTCGGTGTATTCGAACCCGATATCATTGAAGAATGCGGTTACAACGGGATATGCCCCGTCAAAGACATGATCCCAGTTCTGGCCGGCGGTTGAGATGAAGAAGCCTTTGTGGCGTTTGATATGCTCATACTCAAAATAGAGATCCTTCAGGATGAACTTCCGTGCCCAGTAGACCTGAGCCCGGTCGATGAGAGCCTTGAGTTCAGCGGTGATCCCCATCGAATAGATCGGGGAGGCGAGGGCAATGATGTCGGCTGCCAGGATCTCCTCAAAGAGCGGCGTGAGGTCGTCTTTCAAGACGCATTTCCCGGTCTTATGACAGGCATTGCATCCTTTGCATGAACTATATTCGAGGTCGCGGAGTCTCACCTTCCGGGTCTCTGCACCCGCCTCTTCCACACCTGCGAGGAACGCATCAAGAAGCGTCTCGGTATTGCCGCCTTTCCGTGGTGATGCTGATATCCCAAGGGCTTTCATCGTCTCTCTCCGTTCATGCACTCATCTCTCATTAAAGACTCTCCCCCTTCATCTCCCGCATGGTGGCGATCACCTCATCTGCAAGCGCCACTGCATCCGCTTCTGCGGTCGGGTGATCGTTTATTGCTCCCTTCTCATCCACGTTATTTACCATCAGGTACCGGATATCCTTGTTTTTTATGTCTATTACATGAAAAAGGCATTTTACTGATGGTACAGCAGCATCAAAGACATAATCCCAGTCCTGGCCTGCCGATGCAAGGAAGATACCAATCCGTTTCCCTTTCCGATCCGGCGGTACAACCGGCAGTTTCAGGACAAATTTCCGTGATCTGAAGACCTGTGCCCGGTCGATGAGGGCTTTTGGCTGTGCTGCAATCCCCATGCAGAAGATCGGCGAGGAGAGGATGATGATGTCGGCTTCGATGATCTTTGGCTCAACCCAGACGAGATCATCCTTCTGGACACATGCATTCAGCTTCTCACAGGCATTGCATCCCTTGCAGGGTGCGATCTTGATATCGGTGAGGGCATATTTCTCCACCTCAACATCGGGCTGCTTCTCCATCTCGTGAAGCACCCAGTCGAGGAGCGTCTCTGAGTTGCCGTGCCGGCGCGGGGAACCGGCGAAGGCGAGGACCTTGATTACCATACCAGAAGATTATCCCCGGTATAGATAAAGGCTCGTCGTTTTTACCTGGCAGCTGCCTCTCCCTCCGGTTCTGGCTGCCTCGCGATCCCATTCACCTGTTCCGGACTGTTATCATTTCCCTGATGAAACCGCCTGCATAAACCGGTCCCGTATCTCTCCAGGTGAAAGCGGGATATTCGGAACCGCCGAATTGCCGGGCCTGATGATCACGTGGATGAACCGGGGCCCGGCTTTCTTCTCTGAGATGGCAGCAGCAAGCGCCTCTTCCGTCTGCACCTGCACCGTCTCGCGTATGCCGGCAGCAGAGGCGACCTGTGCAAGATCAGTGGTGGCATAGCCCTGGGTGATCTGGTTTCCGGTGGAGCCGAAGGTGCCGTTGTCAAGGCAGCAGATGGTGAGGTTCTTTGGCGAAAGTGAGGCGATGACGGGCAGGATCGCAGATCCAAGGAGCGATCCGTCGCCATCGATCACCACCACCTCCCGTTCCTGTGCAAGGGCGAGGCCGAGGCCGATCGGGGATGCCTGGGTGTAGGAGCCGAGCATATAGAAGTTTTCATCCCGATCTGATACCGCAAACAGCTCCTTTGAGGGGATGCCGATATTACTGACACAGAGTGCTCTTTCCAGATGGGGGGCAAGGGCGGCGATCGCATCGTACCGGGTCATCTCCGGTGTATCTATCACCGTTCCAGGTATCGGAGGCACTTCCCTGCTCCGATTGGGAAATTCCCCTGCCGGGCAGGAACCGCCATCAAAACAGGATGGGGAGATGAGTGTGACGGTGGGTATGCCCCCGGCAAATGAAGATCTGATCATCTCCTGCAGGCGGGGGAGTTCATCCGGCTCCATGATGGTTGCATACGGGATGCCTGCACCGTCAAGGATGGCCGGGAGGCGGGTGTTGAAGGGGATCTGTGCGGGGATCACCTCGTTCTGCACACCCCGCCAGCTTGCGATGATCGGGAGCGGCAGATGGAAGGTTCCGTGGAGCGAGAGGAGGGCATTGAGCATGTTGCCAAGCCCCGAGCTCTGGATCACGATCGCAGGTCGTCCCCCGGCAAGGTATACGCCGGCCGAGATCCCGACCCCGTCCTCTTCACGGAGGAGGGGGACATGCGGAAAGGCACCTGTTGCCAGGGCGCAGAGCGTGCCCGCCTTATCGCAGGGGAGGTGGGAGATGAGGTTGATCTCTTCTTCTTTCAGGATTCTGATGATCTCTTCTTCAAACATGGCTTCTCTCCAGAATGCACGCCGGGAGATCTCCTGGGCGGATGGTCTCCACCGGCATTACCTGATGCTTCTCCGGAACTGCCCTGTACCCACCACCGGTGATATTCAGGAGCACAGATGCATCCTCTCCAATCCCGCCGCGGTCAACTGCTGCGAGGAGGGCGGCACAGGCGACTGCCGCCGCTGGATCGGGATCGATCCCTTCAGTCTCTTCAAAGAGTTCTCCTGCTGCTTCTGCGGCTGCATTCGTGATCCCATACATCTCCCCGCCGCAGGCTGATAGCGCGTCAAAGAGGCCTCCTGGCACGGCATACGGCGGTCTCCTGTTCGTCAGGACATCGGCATTGACAGCCCTGATCGCCTCTTCTGCATGCGGCATATCGATCTCCGGAATAATCTCACGCCGCCGTGCCTGCCAGGCCGAGACGAGAGGGATGAAGGGGAGGTTCTGGGCAAGATGCAGGCGGGGAAGTGTCTTGCCAAAGCGCCCGTCTGCAATAAGCCGGAGCGCTGCCTCCCATGCGGCGATGGCGCCGGTGCCGCTCCCGACCGCCTGTACATAGTGATCGGGAATCCTGCCGATCGTAGTCACCGCATCAAGGAAGACGGTGCCCATCCCGTCGCGGCGGGCAACATTCTTTGCCCCGCCTTCCGGGGTGTATTCTGGCATTCCGCTGATCTGATCTGCAAGTACGATCGCATCAGAATAATCTCCATCTACTGCGATCAGGGTGGTATTCCGGGCAGGAATCGTCGTCCAGATCCGATTCAACGCCCTCTTCGGAACAACAAGCATGACCTGCTGGTCCATTGCATCCGCAACCTCGGCAAATGCCCGTCCGGTATTCCCGGCAGATGCAACAACAAGGGTGCCGCCGCCTGTCTCCTTCAGCCGTTGTAGTGTCGGCCAGGCTTCAAGCTCCTTGAAGGAGCAGGTCGGAACATATGCACCCTTATCGGGTGCGTAGCCGGTGAAGCCGATCCAGAGGTTGGAAAGCCCTGCTTCTTGTGCAAACCCGGAAGACTGGAATGTCACAGGGCCCGACCGGGTCCGTGGCACCTGCTGTACCGGGAGCCAGCCAGCATACCGGAAGATACCGGGCTCATCCCTGATAGCGAGCTGCTTCTCCGGGTAGATCGCACGCAGGAGCCCGTGATGCCCGTCTGGACAGGCACATTCACCATGATCGGGGCATGTTTCCCCGCATACCGGGCACCTGAGGAGGTGGTTCATGGTCCCTCCCTGAGGTAGAATGATCCCTCACGGATCTGATCTGCCAGACGGCGGCAGAGTCGCTCTGCCCTGGTACGATCGGACTGGCGGAGGGTCACCGGGATCTCTCCCTCTCCGATCTGGATTGCTCCGAGATTGATCCCAAAGACGCCTCCTTCACAGGCTGAGGCACAGGCGCCGCAGGCGAGGCAGAGGGAGCGGTCGATGGTATGCCCTTCTCCAATTGCGCCAACCGGGCATATGATGCGGGCATTGCAGGGGGTGCAGTCCTGGCACCGATCAGGGTGGATACGGACACCCCGGTCTGTGCCCCGCCAGATTCTGCCATAATCCGATTCTCTGATCGGCTGGCGGTCGCGGATATCGGCAACCGGGAGTGAAATATCCTCATCAAGCACCATCAGTCCTTCGAGGGATGCAGAATCGAGCACCGGGATTGCAGCGGCAACCGAGGTGAGGCATTCGGGGCCGTCTGATGTGATAAACCCGCCCATCATCAGGGGATCCATCCCGTTCATATCGGCTGAACATGCAAGATTCGGCCGCTCCGGGGTCGATCGCGTACCGGTGCCGGTGATGATCCCGTTAACACCGTTAACAAGAACCGGTGTGCCGGGTGCAAGTGACCTGAGTGAGGGATCGTTTTGTACCGGGTTCACCTCCCCGCACCCCGAGACCGATATCTCCCTGCAGGATCCATGGAGTCCGGTGACCGAGAAGATGGTCTCAAGCACCCCTTCCTCTCTTCTGAGAAATGCGGTATAATTCTTAAATGCCGATCGTGTCGTATGGAGCTTTGCAAATCCACAATCAGATATGGTGATATCGTTTGTATACCGCCGTCCGTCTGCCTCAGCATCAACCTCGATCGTCTTCCCGGCGGCGAGATCTGCAAAGAGATGCCCTCCGCCATAGTGGTCGTCCCGGTGTGCGGTACCATAGACGATGCAGTCGATGAGGCCGAGCCGTTCGTTTGGACAGGGGCCGGGATAGGCAGGAACACCGTTTAAGAAGAGTGAACCGGCTTTGCGGAAGGTGCCGGGGGGTGCAACAGGCACCGTCAGGACGGAATAGGTCCCCGACATCACCCCGAATGTCCCGCAGGTGACAACATCCACATCCTCAACCATGAATGTCTCCCCATCCCGCACCCTCTTCTTGAATTCATCTGCAGGGATGACGGTTGCCTCCCCGCTTCTGATTCTGTTGTTGATCTCCTGTGTCGTCTTCACAGTGTTATCCCCTCCACCCTGACTCTGACTCCGTCGCTTGTGCTAATAACCATATTCACCACACCCAGATGTGACAGCCCCATCAGGCAGTAACCGGGCTGGAACCGTTGTTTCATCCCGAATGTCGGCTCATGGTTGACCGTCTCCGCGATCCCCTCAAATGCATGGACATGGTATGCCTTGATATCCAGAACATCTTCGTTCCGTGCTTCAAGAGGGCTTGTGACATGGCAGGAGATGATCCCGCTCACCGGATCGGCCGCACTCACCCTGAGTGCATGGGTGATCGGGCATCCTGCCCCGGCAGGCCTCCCGATGACGAGATCTCCCGCCTTGATCTCCCATTTCTCGACGAGATCCGACCTGAACGGGATGATGTCCTTCCTGGTGGACGGCTCACCGGGGAATGGATGGATCACGAAGTCATAGGTGAGCCCGAGTATATCGACTCCTGAATAGGATGAATCCTTTCTTCTCTCAGTCTCCTGGTAGAAAGGGCAGTCCCGGACTGATTTTGCGCCCGCGGCAACAAGTGCGGTGAAGGCGGTGCACGAGGCTGCCCCGCAGAGTCCGCAGTCCTTGCCAGGTGGTCTCCATGTCATCTATTCACCCCGGAAGAGGGTGTCAGCACCCTCCAGTTTCCTTATAACGCCGAAATGGTTCTCCCACCCGATCTGCTTCTTTCCGACACAGACGGTACAGACACCAAGGGGAGGGCTGCCCCGGAGCGTGAGTGCCGCCGGATCAGCAATTGGCAGGAGTTCGTCGATGATCTTCATCAGGTACCGCATCCCGGTTCCGATGACTGCATTCGTCTCAACAATCTCGACTGTGGGTGCCACGTCCCGGATCGCTTCCCGGAATACCTCCTTCTCTGCCTGTGAGACGAGATCGATCCTGGTGACAACCGCAGCATCGGCAAGTGCGATCATCGGGCTCATCTTGTAGGGTGAATGGGTTCCTGAGATCGCAGAGAGGACTGCTATGCCGAGAGATTCGGTTGTATAGGGGGTGCACCTGAGACAGAGGCCGGCAGATTCCACGATCAGGAGGCCGGCACCCTCAGTTTCTGCCCAGAGCAGGGCATCGGAAAGAACCGTGATTCCCGCATGATCCGGGCAGAGATCCCCGGAGATGACCTTGCGTGCGGGAATGCCAAACTCACGGGCGATCTCTTCATCTTCGTTGGCATAGATGACATCGATCTTCAGGTACGCAGCAGTTTTTTCCGGGAGATGGCTCAGGATCTGCCTGATCACGGCTGTCTTCCCCGCAGATGGCGGGCCGGCGACGATGATCAGCTTCATGCAGCTCCACTCGTCTCGCTGAGAACGTCGCCTGACCTGAGCCGTTCGCGGAGCGAGGAGAGATAGAGATCGATCTCAGTGACATGCTTCAGCACCGCCTCCTCAGATCCATCCGGCTCAAGGACCACCTTCACCGCTCCGTTCGCCATCACGATCCTTTTGTCTGACATGAGGGAGACGAGAGGGTCATGGGTGACGAAGATGACGGAGGTGCCGGATTTCTTCAGGCAGGTGATGACGCGGTCACGGAAGATGCCTGCATTCTCCACTTCATCGAGGAGGATGATCGGTGCGTTTGAGATGATCACCGCATCGGCTACAAGCAGGGATCTCGTCTGGCCGCCGGAGAGGGAGGAGATCCGGCATTCCGGACGGATCGGCTCTCCCGTGAACTCGTTTGCCAGCCGGATCGTCTTCTCGATCAGGTTCTCTTCTGTGATCTTTCGTGCACGGAGATGCATGCTCAGGAACTCAGAGACGGTGAGATCCGCAAGGCATTTTGTGGTCTGGGTGATGAGGGCGATCGGCTTGCAGGCAGGGTCCCTGACGAACTCTTCAGGCGGTTTTTTACCATCAAGGAGTATACACCTGCCGGTTGCGGTATCGCCCTCTGCAAAGACCTCTATATCGTTGATGAAGGCGCTCTTGCCTGATCCGGTCGGGCCGACGATGGCGAGGGTGTCGCCGGGGCGGAGATGGAGTGCCTCAAAGGTTTCGGGGTTGCCATCCCGATCATGGCCGGGGAGGATGGTGATCGTATGCATGATCACTACTCACTACTGGGGGTCATAATGGTTTTCCATATTTTGAAGCAATATGGTCTTATAAGGTAAATTTCACACTTAAATTTATCCAATTGTGTAAACAATTTAGGGGAGGGTATATGATTTCTCCTCCTCTCCTCGTACTTTTAAAAAGAGGGCATCCGCACCCCGACTATGCCCGCCAGGCAGATGCTTATGAGGCATGGTGGCAGACAACAGAAGGAAGGACCCGGATACTTCGATTGATGGGGAGCTACACGTGGGATGATGCGGTGAACGAGCTCTCCGGGGCATGCCTCGATGCTGGATCAAGCATCGTGAACAGGCCGGCAGAAGGTGTCATACAGAGATGGTCATTCTCTGTCAGAGGATACCTTTTCCGCTCTTCTTTTTGCCAAATCGAAAACATCCTAATCCTGATTAGTACTAATCACGATCAGGGTTCCTGCCTTTCATCTGAAAGAAGATGTGCAACCGCTGCCTCGGTCGTCTCCCTGCCTTTCGGCGTCCGTTTCAAAAAACCGATCCTGATCAGGTACGGCTCATACACCTCTTCGATCGTCCTGACCTCCTCCCCGATTGAGATTGCGATCGTCTTCACCCCGACCGGACCCCCGCCGAAGTCACGAGCGATCACGGTGATGATCCTCCGATCCAGATCATCGAGACCAAGGGGATCGATCCCGAGGATGCCGAGGGCGAGGTCAGCGGATTCACGGGAGATCGAGCCGTCTCCCCGGACCATTGCATAATCGCGGACCCGCCTGAGAAGCCGGTTTGCGATCCTCGGTGTTCCCCGGCTTCTCCGTGCGATCTCAAGTGCCCCGTCTTCTGAGATTTTGATCTTCAGGATCGCAGCCGAGCGTTTCACAATCGAGAGGAGATCGTCCACCTCGTAGAGGTTCAGCCGGAAGATGAGGCCGAACCGGTCACGGAGCGGGGAGCCGAGGAGGCCGACCCGTGTCGTTGCGCCAACAAGGGTGAACTGGTCGAGGGGGAGCTGTATTGCACGGGCACCCGGCCCCTCTCCGATCATCACATCGATACTGTAGTCTTCCATCGCCGGGTAGAGGATCTCCTCGACGACCGGGTTCAGCCGATGAATCTCGTCGATGAAGAGGAGATCTCCTGAAGATAACGCCGTCAGCTGGGCAGCGAGATCTCCCGGCTTGTCGAGTACCGGTCCTGTGGTACTCCGAATTGCAGATCCCATCTCATGGGCGATGATCTGGGCGAGTGTTGTCTTCCCAAGACCGGGAGGCCCTGAGAAGAGGATATGATCGAGAGTCTCGCCCCGGATCTTTGCTGCTTCGATTGCGATGTTGAGCGCCTCTTTGATCTGGGGCTGACCAACGAACTCCTCAAGCCTGGCGGGTCTGATCGCGGGATCGTCGATCTCATCCTCGAACTTCATTGGGGTGGTGATCCGATCAGTCATGATCATTTCTCCTTCATATGGTGGAGTGCTGCTTTAATGATCGCCTGCACACTTCCCTCAGGCAGCTGTTCCATTACTGCTTTCACTGAATCCTCTGCTTCCCGCTCGGAGAACCCAAGGGATACAAGGGCTGACTTCGCATCAGATGCAGGCATATGCCCTTCTTTCCCGATGAATGAACCCCTCCTCTTCTTCATCGTCTCTTTCAGTTCCAGTATCAGCCGCTTTGCACTCTTTGGCCCGATTCCGGAGATGTTGGTGAGAGTACGTTCGTCATCGCTGATGATTGCCATCGCGAACTGCTCAAGCGAGATCTGTGAGAGGATATTGAGTGCAATCTGGGGGCCGATCCCCGAGACATTGATCAGGATCTGGAAGAGTTCCCGCTCGCTCTGCCGGTGGAATCCGTACAGGGTGAGGGCGTCCTCCCTGACAACAAGCTGGGTGAAGAGCTTCACCGGCACCCCGGCATCCTCTATCTCCCGGAGGGTTGGCTGGCTCACCTGCAATAGATAGCCGATGCCGCCGACATCGAGGACGACTGACTTTTCACCCACTGATGAGAGTGTTCCGGTTATGTGTGCGAACATGCTTCTCCTACCTCAGGGTATTGATATGGCAAAGAGCAATCGCAAGCCCGTCGGCGGCATCATCGGGACGGGGAATCTCGTCTAGCTTCAGAAGGCGGCGGACCATATCCTGAACCTGCTCTTTCTTTGCCCTCCCTGATCCCGATACGGCCAGTTTGATCTGGTTTGGGGTATATTCGACGATTGTGATTCCTCGCTCTTCTGCCGCAAGCAGAATAACACCCCGTACCTCGGCAACCCTGATTGCTGAGGTGACATTTTTTGTGAAGAAGAGTTCTTCAACTGCGATCTCGTCAGGTGAATGCTCTGCGATAAGTGCCTGTATCCGGGTATAAATCTCGTGAAGACGGTGGCTTGTTGTCCGATCCCGGGCGGATGTCTCGATGCAGCCATAACAGAGGGGCCGTATCTGACGTTCCTGTTTCTCGATCACCCCGTATCCCACACGGGCAATGCCCGGATCTATCCCGATAACGATCATGGTCTATTCTTCTTCGGTTCTTATGGTAAATACGGTTATCCCGCGGAGTGCGAATGTGAAAGGCAGTCATCCGGATCGAGGCTGATAGCACACTCTTCAAACAATTAAATAAACCAACTTAACTTAAACCTTAATTCTCATCAGAGCCAATTCAGTTATTGGAGCAGACGTGAAACAATAAAACATGCACCAACATTCACCACACCTTGGTTTTGTCTGATCTATCGACACATTTTTACTTCAGATCAAACACGGTCTGCCCGGAAATGCTGACGGGATGGGATTGGCACTCCATCCCGTTCCTTGTTTATTTTACCCTTGAATTGAGGTAACCCTGCCAACGGTGCCGTCTGCAAGCCTGACCTTGATCCCATGGGGATGAAAAGAAGAGTTGGTTAAAATTGCGATGACAATCCCCTCTGTTGTCTTCCCACTCTGCTGGTCTTTCTTCTGGATAACGCTCACCTGTGATCCGATCCGGAGATCGGATCGATTCCTGCCATTCATCAATAAAAATTGGCTGTCGACAATGATAAGGGTATCATGAAAGGAGGTGGTGTATGAGGTTTTACTCCACCCGCTTAAGCCCTGATCGGATCGCCTCAAAATCTCCATCCTCTGCATCGATCTCATAGAGGACCGTTCCGTATTTCGGGCAGAGCTTTGTAAATGGCATGATGATCTTCTTCTTTTTGATCTTCAGCCCCACAAGCATCGGCTTTGCAAGAAGCATATGTAGTCCGCGGAACTCAAAATCCGGATATATCTCATACTGTTCCGCGGTGTTCTTCCTGACGTACTCATTCACTTCGTCAGGCTTTGCGTCCATCATGAGAACTTTGCCGCCAAGGTTATTGACACAGCGTTCCTTCATAGTATTTGTTCGGACTTTTCAAAATAAAAAACCCTTGTATTCTGTTCATAGATTGATCAGAATCAATCATAACCGTCAGGTAGAACTAGTACAAGCGAGTAGTTTCTGCTATGCCAGATCCCCTTGTTGGATGAAAATTTGGCGTGAATATCATCGATCCACCTGATCCAAAGCGATGCCGGGGTATCAAAGTGCCTGGAATATCGGGCTCAGGCAGTCAGGATGGCGATCGGTCTATGATGCTGTGCTTGCCTGCGATAGTTTCATCCCCGCCTCACCGATCCGGTGGAATAACCACTCTGCCCTTGTCCGGAAATTCGTCGAGCAGATGAACTGTATCGAGAACCAGTACTCCTGGTTTTGGAAACAGGATGATTCAAAACAAGGTTGCGGGACTGATTATCATCGGCCATGTGGATGAGATCCAGCATGTGGCAGGCAATCTCCTGAACTTCTTCTCGTGGCTCGGTTTCTCCATCCCTGATGTTGTGATCACATCCCGGGTTTGGGAGAATGACGAGGATACCATCCATGACTAGGAGAATGATTGAGGGAAAGCCCTACACACAGGAGGATCTTGAGAATATGGTGCACAGCTCCCTCCGACTCTCATGTTCGCTGAAGGGGATCTGATTGCGATCTATACGGTCCGCTCAGGAAAAACAGAAATCGGCTGCTCATCAAGAGCAGAGAAATCCTCAGTCAGCTTCCTGATATCCCTGATCTTCCCGTTGGCTGCTTCAAGGATTGAGAGGACTTCAAGATACCGCGAATCGCCGCTCTCATTCAGCTCTGCAATACGCCTCAGGTAGAGTGAGTATTCAAGGTTTAATGCACGCTGGAGTTCGATGTCGCGTGCTCGGAGAGAATTGATCGTCTCCTTATTTGAATGGGGAAAATTCCTTGCGAGTTCCAGGATATTGCCATCAAATATACGATAGATTCCCCTGATCGCTTCAACCTGCCCTTTTGGAAAAGGACTGCCCTTCCGGTGTGCGTTCCGACCCACTTTTGCCAGATCACGAGCGAGATCAGCGAGCCGTTCAAGCTCATTTGAGATCCTGACAAGGAGTACTGTTCTACTCGCCTCTGTCTCAGACAGTGCCTGACTGGAGAGGACGAATACTGCTTTTTCAATCTCCTCATCGATATAGTCGTTGACAAGTTCCAGCTTTCCTGCCTTCTGGTATGCACGAGATGGTTTTGCTGCATCAAATACGGCGATTGCTGCATCAAATGCCCGATGCGTGATCTCATAGAGGTGTTGCACCTCCTCCTCGATGAGAGGCAGCGCTTCATCGGGCGACTGTGGCATATCTTTTCGAATTGCGACTGTCCGGAAGAGGATCTCTTCCTCCTCGCCGGGAACAAGACGGATGACGAGCCGGGCAAATGGGTGCAGTGCAAGAATAAAGATCCCGGAGGCGACAACATTAAAGACAAGATGAGCATTTGCCACCTGTTGCGCCTCTGTCCCTCCAATCCATGCGATCAAATTGACAAATGGCACCAGGAAGGGAATTATCAGAAGCACCCCCCCTATATTAAAGAGGGTATGAGCAGCCGCTGCCCGGCGTGCATAGAGATCGAGACCGCGTGATGCAAAGAGAGCCGTTGTCGTAGATCCGATATTTGCCCCGAGGAGGAAGGGGATCGCCTCGGGCATCGTGATCATGCCCTGTTGGGCGAGGATGACAACGAGTCCGGTTGTCACAGAGCTTGACTGGAATGCGGTTGTCACCAGGAACCCGACAAAGATGGCAAGGGGGAGAAAAGCGATGCCGCCGAGGAGTTCAAGGACAAGTGGATCGTTTTTGTAGGGGTCGATTCCGTTATTGACGAGTGTCAACCCGAAGAAGACGAGACCGAAGTAAAAAAGCGGTTTTCCAAGAAATTTGTATCTTCCCCCGATAAGCCCGATCAGAAACCCGGCAATGATGAAGACCGGGCCAAATGAGGTGAGCTTGAAGGCAACCAGCTGGGAAGTGATGGTAGTCCCGATATTTGAGCCGATGATGATGCCAAGGCTCTGGACAAACGAGATCGTTCCGGCATTGACCAGATTGATCGCAATCACCGTCGTCGCTGCACTTGACTGCACAAGTGCGGTAATTCCTGCACCAAGCAGGAGGCCTTTGTAACGATTGGTTGTCAGATCCCCGAGGATGGCAGCAAACCGGCCACGTGCCACCGCCAGGATCTCTTTACTGAAGTTCTCAATACCGAAGAGGAAGAGGATTACTCCCGGAACAACGGTGAAGATCAGCTCCCAGGTGGCAACCATAGCAAAAGAATGATGGATTGTTCATGATAAAAAGGGATCTATCCCCTGATCATCGTACCGACGCCAAGATCGGTGAAGAGTTCGAGGATCAGGTTATGTGGGGCATTTCCGTTGATGATATGACAGCGCTCGACACCATTTCTGGATGCATAGATGCATGCGCTGAGTTTTGGGATCATACCGCCCTGAATGGTACCGTCTGCGATCATTGATTCCACTTCTCCGAGGGTGAGCCGGTGGTAGATCTTGGTGCGTGACAGATCCATCACGCCATCGACATCGGTGAGCGATACGAGCTTGCCTGCATCAAGTGCCACTGCAAGCTCGCCTGACATCGTATCTGCGTTTATATTTAAGTTATTTCCTGCCTCATCGATTGCAAGCGGTGAGATGACCGGAATATATCCGGAATCCAGCAGGGTTCTGAGGAGCCCCGGGTTCACCCGCCGGATCTCACCGACAAACCCGAGATCCACCTCCTCTTCGCGATCCTCGATCATCACCTTCTGCGCATCCATCTTCCGTGCGATGACGAGGTTCCCGTCGTTTCCTGATATCCCGACACCACGGGCACCATTCTGTGCTATCAGGGAGACGATGGTGTTGCTGATCTTCCCTGCAAGCACCATCATCGCGATCTCCAGGGTCTCCTGATCAGTGACCCGGAGGCCGGCGACAAACTTCGGCTCTTTGCCCATCGCCTTCATCTTCTCGGTGATCTCCGGTCCACCGCCATGCACGAGAACTACCCGCATCCCGATGTAGTGGAGGAGGACGGCATCCTCAATGACGGTGTTCATGATCGCCGGGTCCACCATCGCATGACCCCCGAGCTTGATCACGATCGTCTTTCCATGGAACTGCCTGATATAGGGGAGTGCCTCCATCAGGACATCTTCGCGTTTCATGTCGTATACTTCCCGTTAATCTCTACGTACTTCTCGGTTAAATCACAGCCCCAAGCGGTCGCCCTGCCCTCCCCCGAATCGAGATCGATCGAAAAGACGACTGTATCGCCCTTCATCGCTGCTTTTGCCGCGCTAAGATCGGCGGTAATCTCTCCTTTTTGCACAAGCGGGGTCTTTCCCTCACCTCTTCCAATCCAGAGCGAGAGATCCGGGATCTCAAAATCAACTCCCGAATAGCCTGCTGCTGCGACAACCCGGCCCCAGTTTGGATCCTCTCCATAGACTGCTGTTTTGACGAGCGGGCTGGTCACGACAGTCTTTGCAACCCTGGATGCATCCTCTTCGTTCCGTGCTCCGGAGACGATGACCTCGATCAGTTTTGTTGCCCCTTCGCCGTCACGTGCAATTGCTTGTGCGAGATGAATACAGGCAACAGTCAGCTGCTCCTCAACCTCCTGCACGGGAAAGGCTCCCGCCTCACCCGTTGCTGTCAGGAAGACGCAGTCGTTTGTGGAGACATCGCCATCGACGACGATCCGGTTGAAACTCCGTGAAACTGCCCTCTTCAGGATCTGTTGGAGATCCAGCTCTGCAATCTCCGCATCCGTATAGAGGAACCCAAGCATCGTCGCCATATTCGGGGCGATCATCCCGCTTCCTTTTGCGATTCCGCCGACAGAAAATTCACTCCCCCGAACAAGAGCATGTTTCTCCACAAGATCGGTCGTCATGATCGCCCGGGCTGCCTGTATCTCCGCCTCTTCTGAAGATGAGAGTGTAAGAGATCCTGCCTGCTCTTCAATACGATCGAGGTTCAGGTACCTCCCGATGACACCGGTGCTTGCCACCCCGACATGCATTGGATCGATACCAAGCGCCTCTCCCCCGATCTCGGCCATCCTGATTGCATCCTCCATGCCCTGCCTGCCGGTAAAGGCGTTTGCACACCCTGAATTGACGATTATACCCTCAATATGATTCTTCTTCATCCGCTCTGCCATCAGGTCGATGACAGGTGCCCGTGCCTTATTCTGGGTAAATACTGCGGCAGAATTTCCCGATGCCTTTATGAGCGCAAGCCCGTATTTCCCCTCTTTTATACCGGCGGCAGTCACACCCGGAACGCCACAGATACTCTTCACTCCGCTTCATCCTCCTTCTTCTTTCCAATCCCCTCGATGATATCCGCACGGGTGACGATCCCGGCAAGTATTCCATCCCTGAGAACGGGGAGGCGGGCGATACCTTCATGGAGCATTATTCTGGCCGCCTCCTCAATCGTATCCTCAGCTTCGATGGTGATGATCGGGTAGCTCATCACGGATCTGACAGGGCGTGATCCGATGTCTGAAAGGGCTTCCTTGGTCCTCTCCCAGTTGAAGAACTCGCGGATCGGGATCTCTATCACCTCGAGTGGCGACGGGAGCCAGAGGTCTTCGCTTGGCCCTTCTACCGAGAGGAGTGCAAGGATATCGGATTCGGTGATCATCCCGATCAGGTTCTCTCCATCCATCACCGGGAGTCCTCCTATCTTCTTCTCACGGATTATTCGGGATGCCTCACGGATCGTATCCTCTGCCTGGATCGTCACCGGGTTGGGGGTCATAACTGCTTCTATGTTCATTGAAAATACCTCATGGTGTGGCTGATGGGAAGAGGAGTCCTGTTGTCTCCTCAAGCCCGCAGATGATATTCATATTCTGTACTGCCTGCCCGGCTGCTCCTTTCATCAGATTATCGATTGCAGAGATGGCCACAATCCGTCTGCCCCCCTCTTCAACCTCAAAGGCGATATCACAGAAGTTTGTTCCCCGCACATGCCCGAGTTTTGGGGCCTGGAGCCGGATGAAGGGCTCGTTCCGGTACATGTGCTCAAACCGCCGCCTGACCTCATCGGTTGTGACAGGACGCTCAGTGATGATGTGGGCGGTTGTCAGGATGCCACGGGTCACCGGAACAAGGTGTGGGGTGAAATGGACGCTGGCCTGAGATCCGAGACGGGAGATTTCAAGCTGCATCTCAGAGAGATGGCGGTGTTGGGTCCATTTGTATGGATTGATATTATCTGCAACATTTGGATAATGGGTCGTCTCGGATACGGTATCTCCTGCACCGGAAACCCCGGTCTTTGAATCATAGATGATTGTTCTTGCCAGATCGGCCACTGGGGCGGCTGCCAGTGTTGCTCCGGTTGGGAAACAGCCGGGATTCGCGATGAATGTTGAGCCTTTCACCTCGTCACGGTGGAGTTCGGGAATGCCATATGGTGCTTCAAAATATGCGGTATGTGGGACTCCATACACCTCCTCGTAGATAGGCTGCGGGAGCCGGTAGTCTGCCGAGAGATCGACTGTTTTGATCCCGCGGGAATGGAGTGAGCCTGCATACTGCATCGCCACGGTATGAGGGACTGCCAGAAAGACAACATCAGCATCGACATCATCTATAGCAGGATTTGTATAAGTGAGATCAACAAACCCCTTCAGATGGGGTTGATCCCGGCTGACCGGGGTCCCTTCAAGCTTTCGGGACGTGGCACAGGTGAGTTCGGTATCGGGATGGAGGGCAAGGAGCCGCATCAGGTCTCCACCTGTATAGCCGGATGCTCCGATGATCGCAATATCCATACATGCTATCTCGCAGAGCTTGGATAAAGGGTTTTACCTTGTGGGGCAGTTAGCTACTCTGCCCCACCGGGAATCGGGTGTCCTGTCCGCCTGAGGAGGTCGATTCCGAGTTGTTCGATCACATCGCGCGATTCCAGATGTTCGAGGAGATCGTGTGGTAGACCGCCTTTGCCTAATTTTGCGCCGATATATGCTCCGCAGATGAATGCTATCGTGTCTGTATTTCCTCCGGCTTGTGATGCTATCGCAAACAGCTCATCCGGATCCTCAATACGCCGTGACAGGAAGATGGCGAGGGGTACAGTCTGGTACACTGAACTGTCACTTCCAATCCGCTCACATGCTCCCTGGATGGAAATCCCGCTCTCATCAGCGAGCCGGATTGCTTCCCTCACCCTGACGCCGAGGAGCTCATCTTCCCGGAGCGCTGCGGCTGCTGCCCTGGCGAGTGGATCGCGATCCCCGGCGAGTGTTGTCCTGATGAGTGTGGCAACTGTCACTGCACCGGCAAGAGCTCCCGGATTGGTGTGGGTAACGCTGCATGCAACGACGAGTCGTTCCGAGCACTCGATGAGATCGGTAAAGGCGAGTGCAAACGGGACTGCAAGCGGAACGCATCCGGCAGTGCTGGAATTGACCGCCGCTTCTTTCCATGAACCGTTCTTTAAGCGTTCGCAGGCGGCATGGATGGCACTATCGGGGAACCTGAGTCGACCGGCATTATAGGTGTCTCCGAGAGCAGCGGCATATGCATCTTCGGAATATTGCCGATCTGCGATGAGTCTTCCGACGATCATCATCATCTGGGTGTCATCGGTAAACTGCCCGGGTGTCAGTCTATCATTTGGGTGGCCTTTGTAGGCCTTCCGAAACATTCTGAGTGGTGCATGGAGACGGGGAGGTGCGGTTTCATTCGGCATGCCGAGCGCATCGCCAAGTGCGGCACCAAGAAGACATCCTTTATATTGTTCGAGCATCAGATGAGGGTTGTTCTTGGAGGTTATAACCCTTGCCGGTCGGCGGTGGGTTGGGAGGAAGTTTGCTTCTATGTTATGAGGCAAAATAATGTTCCTTTTCCAGGAAGAATCATTTTAATCTAAACTGGTGCACATGCCGCTTACCACCATTCATGCTGTTCCGGACGCCGGATCAGAGAGGGATCATCCGGGGCAGTCGGGTTGTTTATGGTTCCGGATACGGGATAGATCCCGATACTCTCATCTGAGGGGCAAGGGGTCATTCCCATAAGCCATTCCTTCTCCCCGGTCTCAGTCAGAACATAGGGCATCCTCGGGTGGATCCTGCTCATCGGTTCGACTGCCGCTTTCGTTACGATACAGAATGCAGCTCTTTCCCTGTCATAGATCCCGGCAAATGCCAGCAGCTCTCTCTCCGGGAATGAGATGTAATAGGGCTGCCTGTGGCTCCCTTCGGTCTTCCACTCATAAAAGCCGCTTGCCGGGATGGCGCAGCGCTCTTCCCAAAATCCGGATTTTTCTTTCAGCCCTTCGATCCGGGCATTAATCCGGCGGCCGCCACCACCTCTTATGATCCCAAAGACCGCCTCTGTCAGGTGCTCATCCAGAGTGATGATCGGCAGGCGCTGTCCGGGTGCTGCATTGTATCGTGGCGGAATTATTGGTCCACCGAATTGCTCCATGAGTATGTGGGTTCCGATGATGGTATATCGTGAACACATCTATGCCGCACTCTCCCCTCTTATCGATGGAATTGTCTCTGTGGAATCCGTATAAGGGCAATCTGTTGAGAGTTTGGTAAAAAAGAGTTTAGATCTCTTTGAAACAGAGGTACCAGTCCTTGCATTCGTACCCTTCATTCTCACGGAGCTCGACCTGTTCAACAGTCTTTGGTGCAGGTACAACAACCTTGTCGCCTGGTTGCCAGTTTGCGGGTGTTGACACGCCATGGGTATCGCTTGTCTGGAATGCCTTTAAGAGACGAACCAGTTCGGGGATATACCGCCCGTTTGTGAGGGGGTAGTACAGGATGCCCCTGATGATCATCTGGGGGTCGATGAAGAAGACTGCACGGACAGCTGCGGTGGTGCTCTGGCCCGGATGAATCATGCCAAAGAGCGATGCGACCTTCATATCAAGATCTGCAATGACCGGGAATGGAATTTTCACTCCCATCTTCTCTTTCATATTCCTGACCCAGGCAAGATGGGAGTGGATGCTGTCGATGGAGAGGCCGACAAGCTGGGCATTTAATGCCTCAAACTCCTGGTTTGCCTCGGAAAGTGCAATAAACTCTGTCGTGCAGACCGGGGTGAAGTCTGCCGGATGTGAGAAGAGGACAACCCATTTCTTGTCTTTGAAGTCGGAGAGCTTCATCGGACCCTGGGTTGTTATTGCTTCAAAATCAGGGGCCTCCTGGCCGATCGTCGGCATTGAAGGTCCACAGTCGCAGTACATATCCATGTCGTCACACATCAGAATCAATCCTTCATTATCTCTTCCATGGCACTCTTGCCATAGACATATGCGGGCATCCCGGAGAGCATGAACGTGACCCTGAGCCCCTCTTCAATCTGCTCTTTGGTTACGCCGAGTTGTTTTGCACCGGCAAGCTGGGCGCGTATTGCATGTTCATCCCTGAGGGCTGCTGCAATGGCGATTGCCAGAACTTTCTTTGTCTTTCGATCAAGAACTCCGTCTGCCCAGATATACTGGTCAAACTTCATGATCATCTCAAACATCTCGGGCTCTTTCTCCATCAGCCCGCGGAAGAAAACCGGCACTTTACCGATCTTCTCTTCGAGCGATCCCAACTCTTCTTTCTTTGAGCTCATTGGCAAATCACTCCTCAAGTTCCATTGGCTGGCCACAGCAGATCAGTTCGCCACCGCCGGCCTCTTTGACCTCGACAACATTTCCGCAGATCTCACAGGTGAAGATCTGCCCTTCACTGGATACATTTACCATTGTTCATCACCTCATTCTTCTGTCCAAAACCGCGGTTCCGGCTACATATGGTATGCAGCAGTCAGATCTTTGATCCACCGCGTTTTGGAGGGTTGTTCACATCTTCAGCAGTCTTGACATCAGGTCTGATGTGGGTCATCGGGAAGCACTGGTACTCTGCACATTCGCAGGCCGGGCATTTCCGGAGATCCTCCTCGGCATGAGTCAGGGTCATCTCGGCACCACAGTCTATACAGACGTACTTGCCGGGATTCGCTTTTGTTCCTGCTTTTACAATTTCACAACGTTCTTCTGGATTTGACATCGGTGTTTCACCAAAATCTCAATGGGTGTTGACCCTATTTAACCATTGTGAAGGTACCGTTTTTCCACTTTTCTGAGGTATTGAAGAACACTTTTATCTGTTCTGATTGCGAGAATGCTCCATATGGAATGCAATCTTGTGGCATTACTTGGGAGCCCCCGAAGAGAAGGGAATACCGCCATCCTTCTCAGGGAAGCAATCCGTGGGGCAGAGGAGGCTGGATGCAACGTCGAGGTTGTCTGGGTGCCTGGCCTTTCGATCAAGCCCTGCATGGAGATCTTTGTCTGCAAGGCAGAACCCCGGTGTGCGATCAAGGATGAGATGCAGCGGTACTATGATCTGATCAGGGATGCAGACGGACTGATCGTTGCAACTCCCGTCATGACGATGGGGGTGCCAGGAGCCCTGAAGGTATTCATTGACCGGTTCCAGGTCTTTTATATGGCAAAGTATGAACGGAAGCAACCACTTATCACTCCTGAAGAGCGGAAAGTGCGGAAGATGCTCCTCCTCTCAATTGCAGGTATGAATATTAAAAATCTCTTCTCCGGCCTTCTCCAGACGATGCATGCATTTGGTGAGATCATCGATTGTCCACTGTGGGACAGCCTGCTCAGGGATGATATGGATACGATAAAGGATCTCACAACCCGGCCGGAGCTTTTAAAAGAGGCATATGCAAAAGGGTATGCACTCGGCGAGGCGGTCCGCAGGGCAAAATCAGAATAAGCCCGGGATTAGAAATACCCTTCCCCATGGAGTGAGCAGAAGCCGTTTTCGGCGACGATGATATGATCGATCAGCCTGATCCCAAGGACTTCTCCTGCCTCTGCAAGCTTCTTTGTCACGGTAATGTCATCAGAACTGGGTGTAACATTCCCCGAGGGATGGTTATGCATGATGATGATGGATGCGGCACGGTCAGTGATTGCATCTGCAAAGATCTCACGTGGATGTATCTGGCTCTGGTTTAAGATCCCTTTTGTAATTGTCCGCCTTTTGATCAGTTCGTGCGCCCCGTTCAGGGTGATGCAGATGACATGCTCCTGCCGCTCCAACCGGATATCCTCGGCATAGGGGAGGGCGTCTTCGGGGGACGTGATCTTTGGGCGGTATGTTCTCTCCAGCATCCGCCGTGCCAGCTCAAATGCTGCCAGTATCTGGCAGGCTTTTGCCTCACCTACCCCTGGAATTGCGATGAGGTCTTCACAGGTTACGGCCAGACCTTTTCTATCGAGGCAGATGCAGATCTCATCAGAGAGGGTTCTGACATCACGTCCCGCAATTCCCCGTCCGATGATTGCAGCTACCAGATCGCCATTTGAGAGGGTAGGCGCACCCCGCGTTCGTATCCGCTCACGTGGCCGGTCGATCTCAGGCGTCTCACGTATCAGGCGTGCCTCCGGCTGTACTTTCATGGTGCTTATCTTTGTGGTTGGTTGTGGTTAAGGATGTCGTTCGGTTGATCCAAAACTTTTTCCTGTTGGACTGCCATTGAACTGGTATGGCAACCGAACAGGATATTATGGAAGCATTCGCAGGCGAGTCGCAGGCGAACCGGAAGTATGCAACTTTTGCGGAAAAGGCTCAGGAAGATGGGTTTTCAAATGTGGCACGGCTCTTCCGTGCAGCATCAAAAGCAGAGGAGATCCATGCACGCAGGCTCCTCAGGGTGGCAGGAATGGTTCAGTCGACTGCTGAGAACCTGAAAGGCGGTATCGAAGGCGAGACCCACGAGTATATGTCGATGTATCCGGAGTTTGTCGAGCGGGCACAGGCTGAGGGGAGGAAGGATGCCGAGATTACCTTCACCCATGCAATGAAGGCGGAAGAGGTGCATGCCGGCCTGTATAAGGAGGCACTTGAAGCTGTCACAAACGGGACTGATCTCAAGGCAGATGAGGTCAGGATCTGTCCTGTATGCGGCAATATTTTCATCACCACTCCTCCGGAAAAGTGTCCGATCTGCGGGGTTCCTGCAAGCAGTTTTCAGGTAGTGGAATAGCACCCTCCTCTTATTTCTCTGCAAAACTTCAAATGCCCTCATCCCGAATGTCTTTTGATATGAGCATGAATTGGAAGTCGGTCGATCGTGTCTCGATTGGTATTATTGCACTGATAGCACTGATCACTTTTCTTGCGTTTTTTCCACTTTTGAGCGTGGGTGTTCTTGCCCTGTCGGTCGCTGTTGTTCTCATCCCGTTTCAGGAACGGCTCTCAAAACGGATCAGCCCTGCCCTTTCAGCCTTTCTCCTGACACTTATGGTTGTCACGGTCGGCTTCCTTGCCATTCTCATCACCTTCAATGTACTCTACCAGAATATGGATTACCTGATCTCCCTCATCTCAAGCATTCTTGATGGCCTCCGGCCGGATGCACTCTCTGACATCCCGGTTCCGTTGTCGGGACTTGGCTTTGATGAGATGATCGATAATTTCCTTCTCTCGGTCAAGGACGCTCTCTTTGTCTATCTCTCCCTCATCCCGACACTGGCAATCCAGCTTCTCCTCTTCATCCTCGCACTCTCCCTCTTCATCTATTCAGGCCCGGGTTTAAAAGCCAATTTTCAGAAGATGATCCCCGAGTCCTCCAGAAAGAATGTCATGGTGATCTACAAACGAGTCCATGATACACTCTACTCGATATATATCGTGCATTTCTCAATTGCCATCCTGACATTCTTCCTGGCACTTCCATTCTTCTGGATACTCGGGTATGAGCATGTATTCTTCTTCTCGGTCCTCTGTGCACTCTTTGCACTGATACCGTTCCTTGGGCCGGTGATCGTCCTGGCATTTCTTGCTCTCTATGCCCTCTCAATCCGTGATTTCCGGTCATTGCTTCTGATTATCTTCATCGGATATCCACTCCTCGGTGCCCTTACCGATCTCTATCTCAGGCCGGTGATGATGGGCAAGCGGGTGGAGATCCATCCGGTTGTCATCTTCATCGGGTTCTTCGGCGGTATGGCAACGATGGGGCTTATCGGTTTCATCCTTGGTCCGCTCCTCCTCTCTCTGGTGATCGGCGGATACCAGATTGCCGTCCAGGAGCTTGGAGGGGTGCCTGCCCCCGGGATGGATGCTGATACATAGCAAAGAATAACTGGTATCCGCGTCTATCGGAATCCATGAGCGAGATCATCGTCTATACGACGGAACGCTGTCCATACTGTGCGATGGTGAAGGCGTACCTGGCCAAGAAGGGTGTTGAGTATACCGCCATCGATGTCGGCAACCCGGAGAATATCGAAGCAGCAAAGGAGATGATCCGGGTCTCCGGCCAGCGGGGGGTGCCGGTGACGGTCATCGATGGCGAGGTGATCGTAGGCTTTGATACTGCTGCCTTCAATGAGATCTTCGGGGCAGAGGATGGTGGGGGTCTCTATGACCTGATCATCATCGGTGCCGGGCCCGCCGGACTGACGGCTGCCGTCTATGCGGCACGTAAAATGCTGAAGACCCTTGTCATCTCAGAGAATATCGGGGGGCAGTCGAACGAGAGCTGGGCTATTGAGAACTATATGGGGTACCTGATGATCACCGGCAGCGATCTGATGGCGAAGTTCGAGGAGCAGGTTAGATCCCAGAGTGTCAACCTGGAACTGGACCGTGTCTCGGCCCTCCATAAGCAGGATGATGGCATCTTTTCCCTCTCCACCGAATCGAAAATTGTGTATACTGCAAAAAGTATCATCATCGCCTCAGGCAAACACTCCCGGATGCTCGGTGTCGAAGGGGAGAGTAAATATCTGGGTAAGGGGCTCTCTATCTGCTCCACCTGTGATGCCCCCCTCTACCGGGATAAGGCCGTTGCGATCGTTGGTGGCGGGAATTCGGCGGTGCAGACTGCTCTTGAGATGGGAAAGATCGCATCTGAGGTGCATCTGATCGTCCGGAGCAGCATCAAGGCTGATCCCGTGTTGGAGAGCCAGCTGGCTAATCTCTCTAACCTGACGATCCATACCGGCTATGATGTTGCCAGGATCGGGGGGGATAAGTTTGTCCGTTCAATTACTATCAGGAAGAGATCGACAGACGAGGAGGAGCGTATCATGGTTGAGGGGATCTTTATTGAGATCGGGCTTATCCCAAATACCGGGTTCCTGAATGGATTCCTTCAGATGAATGAGCTGGGTGAGATCATCGTCGATCAGGACTGCCATACCAGCGTGGATGGGGTCTATGCTGCCGGTGATGTCACCTCGATCAAAGGGAAACAGATTATTATTGCGGCAGGAGAGGGTGCAAAAGCAGCGCTTGAAGCAGATGAATTTCTGATGAAACAGAGCTGAATTGTTTCTGATCAGCGATGATTTTATAGTCTGGAGCGACGGTATCCCATGGTATGGGATCAGGTGGTGAAAACCGGGTCTCAGGTGATGTCCCGGCTGAATCTGTATATCTCGATGGGCATGGTCTGATACTCCAGGCTGGCACCCTCTTCTCCAGCCTGGTGGGGCAGGGCGGGGAGAAACTGGCAGGCACTCCGCTGACAACATACATTGCAGAGACGGATCTGGATCGATGCAGCCGTGCCATTGAGTCTGCATTTCTTGGAACACCTAAGGATATCGCCTGTAGTCTGAAGTTGCCTGACGGCACCATCCACCATGTCCGATGGCTCTTCCGGCAGGTGGCTGGCGGGGTCGAAGGCACCATCCTCCTCTTCGAGCCACCCGGGAAGGCATCCCCGGAGCTTGAAGCAGGAAGGTACCGGGCCCTTATCAGGGCGGTTCCGGGTTATGTTTTCATTCTTGATTCACACGGGCGGTTCATAGAGCTGCATGCACCGGAGTTCGGGGAGCTCCTCTTTTCCCCCGAGGTTGCGGTTGGGAAGAATGTCCGGGACCTCTTCTCTCCGCAGATTGCAGAGGCGACGATGGTGGCGATTGACGGTGCCCGTCGTGGTGAGGTGGCCACATTCACCTATAGTATCATGGTTGATGGCAGGAAGCGGCATTTTGATGCATATGTTGCTGCTTCCGGAGTTGATGAGGTTGTGATCTATGTAATGGACAGAACCACAGATCGGGAGACGGAAGAGCACCTCAGGAAGCATATCCGCACAAACCGGGGGAAGGATGCTGAATAGAATGTGCTATATAACCGATGATTATATCATATAGTATTGTATATGTTTCAAGTTAATCTGGCAGGTGTTTGGTGGCTCTGATAGCTTTTTCGTCTGCATGTACGCTGCCATCGTGGAGATTGACTCTCCACCAGATCGCATGTAGACCCGGGGGTCTTGTGTGACTGTTACCCCCCGATGGGTACTCCCGTCCCTTCTGGTAAGCTCATTCCTCTGCACACTCATCAGCTATCTCGCTTTTGCATTCGGCATCTTCATTATCGTCCAGAATCTCTATTATATCCCGATCATCATCGCCTGTATCTACTATGGGTGGCGTGGTCTGTTTCTCTCCGGTTTTCTTGCTCTTTCCTATCTCGCCCTCTTTGCCTCTTTTACAACCGATCCTGTTCTCCTCCAGGAGGCAATTATAAGGGTCATTTTCTTCTCGATCATTGCCGGAGTCATAACTATGCTCTCCCGGGTCCGGGAGAGTACAGAGGAAAAACTCCGCGAGAGTGAAGACCGGTACCGGAGTGTTGTCGAGGATCAGACCGAGTTCATCTGCAGGTTCCTCCCGGATGGCAGAACCGTCTTTGTGAATGAAGCATACTGCCGGTACTTCGGCCTTGTTCGTGATCAGATCCTTGGTACACGATTCAAACCGCAGATACATCCTGATGACCGGGAGATGGTGGGTCAGGCTTTTGCCTCTCTCACGCCGGAGAATCCTACGATCATGAGCACCCAGCGGGTCATCATGCCTGATGGCTCGATCTGCTGGCAGCGGTGGAGTGACCGGGCAATCTGTGATGAGATCGGGAATATCATTGAGTACCAGTCGGTTGGCCGGGATATTACCGAACAGAAAGAGGCAGAAAAGGCGTTGCAGGAGAGCGAGCTCTTCAACAGGACACTGATCGAGCACCTTCCGGACTATATCATCCTCTATGATTCCAATGGCCGGATACAGTACATTAACCCCCCCGCAGCTGCTGCCCTCGGATACTCTATAGATGAGGTAGTTGGCTCAAATTTCCTCTCATTTATTCCCGTAGAATGCCATGATATGGTATGGCAGAAGCTTGCTGCACGGAGTGAGGGAAGAGCGGGTCCTCCGTACGAGATCAGGATCTTAAATAAGAATAAAAGGGTGGTGACAGTCCTTGTGCAGGGGGCATCGATCCTGTATAATGATTCTCCCTCCACACTTCTTGTCCTGACGGACATCACCGGGAGGAAAGTTGCAGAGGAGATGCAAAGCGAGGCTTTTAAACAGATTGAGGAGAATATGTACCGGTTTTCAATCTTAAACGATCAGATCAGAAATCCGCTTGCCGTGATAACCGGGCTTGTTGATCTGGAGCCCGGATCTCATGCAGATCAGATCCTTGAGCAGGTCAAAGAGATCAACCGGATCATCACCCTTCTTGATCTTGGAGTGCTTGAATCAGAGTCGATCCGGGCATTTATGAGGAAACACGATCAGCTTTCTGATACCGATCGTCTGCCGACAGAGTCAGCTGATCATTAACTCTTCAGCGAAATGTATCCTCTCCTTCATTCCTCCTGAGATGGCGTATGCCATATCAATACTCTCCGAAAGGGGAACAGTCATCCATACCTTTATGTAAGCCGGAGAGTGTATCTTTCATCTGGACTGATACTGGTGGATGAGAGGGGCAGGGAGTCACGGATTCACAGGAAGGGGAGAGAGGGCGACCAGACCGGCCCCCTATCTTTTTATCACCGGATCCATCGCTTTCAACGACCAGATCTATGGCTGCCTCTCTCTTCTGAACATAGAAACCAGATCAGAGAGATATACCCTGATTGTGCCGGGGTGAGGATGTGATGAAAATTCCGCCTGCTGAAGCTGCAAAAGCCCAAGAGCATGACGCCCACCTCGAGAACGAGCACCGTCTTTCCGATATCATCAACTTCCTCCCCGATGCCACCTTTGCGATCGATGAGAACGGGATGGTGATCGCCTGGAACCATGCGATCGAGGAGATGACCGGCGTCCCTGCAGAGGAGATGATCGGGAAAGGCGACTATGCATATGCAGTCCCGTTCTATGGCAAACGGCGGCCGATGCTGATCGATCTCGCCTTCAAAGATGACCTTGAGCTGAGATCCCGGTATGATCTCCTGAAGGAGATGCCGGGTGTGATCGAAGCGGAGACGAGGTATGCACGGCCGAAACAAGAGGAACCTACCCTCTGGGCACGGGTGTCGCCACTGTACAACCGGAACGGGGAGTATCGTGGTGCGATCGAGACGATCCGCGATATCACCAAACGGAATCGGTCTGAAGCATTATTGAAGGGAAGTGAGATCCGTTACCGGCGGCTCTTTGAAGCTGCACAGGATGGGATCCTGATCCTTGATGATGAGGGTGAGATCATCGATGCAAATCCGTTCATCCTGGATATGCTCGGGTATCACCTTGATGAGCTCCTTGGAAGAACACTCCCCGAGATTGGACTCCTCCGGGACAAAAATCTCGCAGAAAAGGCTTTTCTTCGGCTGAAGGAAGAGGGGTATATCCGGTACGAAGATCTCCCGCTTGAGACAAAAGATGGGCGGCAGATGGCTGTTGAATTCATCAGTAACCGCTATTCGATCAATGATCACTCTGTCATCCAGTGCAATATCCGGGATGTAACCGAACGTAAGCATATTGAGGCTGCCCTCCATTCAAGTGAATCTCTCCAGCGTCTTATTCTCACGGCGATGCCGGATATCCTGATCCGGTGCAATGCCGAGGGGAGGTATCTTGACATCCTGACACCTGAAGATGATCGCTTTATCCTCCCGAAGGAAGAGATCATCGGGAAGACTATCGCCGAGGTGACGTCTGAAGAGATCGGTGAGAGGCTTGTTCAGGCGATCACTCTTGCCCTTGAGACCGGGGAGATGCAGACGATCGAGTATGCTCTCTCTGTCCCGGCAGGGCACCGGCATTTCGAGGCGCGTATCTCGCCATATGCAGCAGATGAGGTAATAGCACTCATCAGGGATATCACAGACCGGAAGGAGGCGGAGGATGCACTCCATGAGCGGATCAAGGAACTCTCCTGCCTGTACCGTATCTCTGCTACAATTGAGCACCTTCATCTCACGGAAACAGAGGTGCTCAGGAAAATCCCAGAGATCATCCCGGAAGGTTTCCAGCACCCGGAGAAGACCCGTGTCCGGATCACAATCGATGATTCAACCTACTCGACTCCCGGCTTTACATTGACGAAATGGTCTCTTGTCCGTGAGATACCCATTCAGCAGCAGGCTGGCGGTACGATCACCGTCTGCTTTGATGATGAGTATGATCCCCTTACAGAAGAATCGGTCATGGTCAGGAGTATTGCAGAACAGATCGGCCGGTATATCGAGCGGATACGAGGGGCTGAGATGCTTCAACAGAAGAATGAAGACCTCGCAACCGCTGAAGAAGAGCTTCGATCCCAGCTTGATGAGCTGGTGGCAACCCAGCAGCAGCTCAGGGAGAGTGAAGAATATATCAGAACAGTACTTGACAATCTCCCGATTGGGGTTGCCGTGAACTCGGTTGATCCCGAGGTGAACTTTGAGTACTTTAATAAGAACTTCTTGTTGATCTACCGGACAACGGCAGATGCCCTCCAAAACCCGGATGCCTTCTGGGATGTCGTCTATTTGGATCCGGTATTCCGGAGTGAGCTGAGAGAACGGGTTCTCTCCGATATACAAAGTGGTGATCCGGCGCGAATGCACTGGGAGGATATCCCGATCACACGGGAGGGTGAAGAGACGACCTACATCAATGCGATGGATATCCCGGTTCCGGGGAAAGATCTGGCGATCTCAACAGTCTGGGATGTGACGGACCGGGTGAAGGCGGAAGGGGAGATTAAACGCCGTCTGGCATTTGAGATGGTGATCTCCGATATGTCCTCGCGTTTTGTTACAGAATCTGATATCGATGTGGCAATCGACAAAGCACTTGGTGATATCGGCTCATTCTGTGGAGCATCCCGCTCATATATCTTTCTTCTTGATTCTTCAGGAGATGAGATGAGCAATACGCATGAATGGTGCGCTGAAGGAGTTACACCAATGATTGAGCAGCTCCAGAAGCAACCGACCAACCTCTTCCCCTGGTGGATGGAACAGCTGAGAATGGGTGAGAATATTCAGATTCAATCTCTTGATGATCTGCCTCCTGAAGCGGCAGCTGAGAGGGAGATATTGGAGCTGCAGGGGATAGAATCATTGATCGTCCTACCCCTTCTCATTCGATCCACGCTGGGGGGTTTTATTGGTTTTGATAATGTTACAAAAATAAAAAACTGGACCGAGGAGGATGTTCATCTTCTCAGGCTCTCCTCCGAACTGATCGGATCTGCATTTGAACAAAAGAAGGCAGAAGAGCAGATTGCACTCCATATCAGGCGGACAGAGGCTCTCCTTGCGCTCCACGGGATGTCCGGTGCGAAAGAGCAGGAGCTGATGGATTATGTCCTTGATGCTGCCCTCCAGACGACCGACAGCCGGTATGCCTTCATCGGTACAATGAATGATGATGAGTCGGTGATGACCGTTCATGCGTGGTCTGAAGGTGTGATGGAGAAGTGTCGCGTCAGAGATACGCCCATTCAGTTCCCGATCGAGTCCGGGGGTGTCTGGGGGGAATGTGTAATGACCCGCTCTCCAACTCTCATCAATGTCTATGAAGCCCCTCATCCGACAAAACATGGATTGCCGGAGGGGCATGTCCCGATCACCCGGTACCTGAGTGTTCCGGTCCTTCTTGGAAGCAGGGTTTTTGCTGTTCTTGCGGTTGCCAATAAAGAAGATGAGTACCGGGATGATGATATATCTGCACTGGCGACACTCGGGAATCTGATGGGGGAGCTGATCTTTCGGCAGCGTGCCGAGGCTGCTCTCCAGAAGAGTGAAGAACGCTACCGGTACGTATCCACCATCATCACGGATTTTGCCTATTCATGCCTGAAGGAAGATGGAGGTGACTACCAGATAGACTGGATGGCAGGTGCTACACAGCAGATCACCGGGTATGAGATCGACGAGGTGATCGCTGAGAAATGCTGGGGTTTCATGATCCATCCTGATGACTGGCAGATCTTTGAAGATTCGGTCCTCTCCCTTCCTGAAGGCGAGTCCTCGGAATGCGATCTCAGGATCATCACAAAGCATGGAAACGTCAGGTGGCTGTCTGCGGAAACCCGGTGTATCCATGATGAAACCGGCAGAAGCCGTATCTATGGCGGCTGCCGTGATATCACTGAAGAGAAGCTTGCAGGACTTGAGCTTGAGCTGAACCAGGCACGTCTTGAGAGTGCAATGGAGGCGGGGGGGCTCGCCTGGTGGGAGATGGACTGCCTCACTGGACTGGTCATCTTCAGCCCACGGAAAGCAGAGATGCTCGGCTACTCTCCCGATCGGTTCTCTCATTACACCGACTTCACAGCACTCCTCCACCCCGATGATCTTGAGATGGCAATGCAGGCGATGCGGGATCACCTTGAGGGGAGAGCAGACCGGTATGAGGTTGAATATCGAATCCGGAGCAGTGAGGGTGCATATCTCTGGTTCAGGGATATAGGGTCGGTAACAGAGCGGGATGCGAGTGGTGCACCTCTGAAGGTGGTTGGGCTGGTTATCAACATCACCACAATCAAAGAGGCCGTCGAGGCCCTTCGGGAGAGCGAAAAACGGTTCAAGACACTCTTCATGGACTCACCTGTCTCTATCATTATCCATGACAGGGATACCGGTGAGATCATCGATGCAAATCCCAAAGCCTGTGAAAGCTATGGTTACTCCTCGGTTGAAGAACTGAAAGCAGCTGATTTCTGGCTGGAACCACCCTATTCGTTCGAGGATGCACTGACATATATCCGGAAGGCTGCATCCGGGGAGCTGGAGGAATTCGAATGGCTCAACCGTTCTGTGACAGGCGAATTCTTCTGGGTGCAGGTTCGTCTGTCGTCGGCGGTCATCAGCGGGGTGAAACGCATCCTTGCTACGTCTGTTGATATCACTGAACGCAAAAAGGCGGAGATGGCCCTGCGGGAGAGCGAGGCGCTGCTCAGTACAGCCGGGCGGATGGCGCATTTTGGTGGGTGGAGTGCCAATCTGGATGAAAACAGGGTGATCTGGTCTGAAGAGGTGGCGAAGATTCACGGGATGGAGCCGGGTTACTCACCCTCCATTGAAGAGGGGATCAGTTTCTATGCCCCCGAGTGGAAAGAGAAGATGAGACGTGTCTTTGGCGAGTGTGTCCGACATGGCACTCGGTATGATGAGGAGATGGAGATCATCACCGCAACAGGAGAGCGGAGATGGGTTCGCACCACCGGAGAAGCAGTGAAGAATGAACACGGCAGGATCACCGGGGTACACGGAGCGCTCCAGGATATTACGCAGAGAAAAGAGGCTGAGGAGGCATGGAAGAATGCCTATGCCCAGATCGAGGATAATATGGTGAAGTTCTCGGTTCTGAATGACCAGATCAGAAACCCGCTCACGGTGATCATGGCACTTGCCGATCTCGATGGAGGGGAGTCAGCGGAGAAGATCATCGAGCAGGTGAAGGCGATTGATCGGATCGTCACCCTCCTTGATCAGGGGGTGCTGGAATCCGAGTCGATTCGCATGTTCATGCGGCGGCATGATCAGCTATCGGGCTGATCCGGCTCTTCTCTTCACCTTTCATCCCGTCTCCTCCGCCGTTCTCTGCCAGACTCCCCCCGGCACCCTGATCTCAAACCTCGCCCCCTTACCATAGACCCCGGTCTCGGTGATGGAGATGCCGGTTATTGAGAGGATCTCACGTGAGAAGAAGAGCCCCAAACCGGTATTACTGCCATAGCCCCGTTGAAAGATCTTCTCCTTCTGTTCATCGGGGATTCCGGGTCCCTCATCCTCCCAGGTGATCACCAGCATATCATCCTGCTCCTCACACCGGATTTTTACCCCGGTTGCTCTTTCTGCATACCGGATGGTATTCTCCATCAGGTTCGAAAAGACCTTCTCGATCATCGGATCGGCAAGCACCTGGTACCTGCCACAGCTCTGTCGGATCGGGATCTGATCATCTCCGATTCCTTTGATGATTGTCTGGAGATCCTGCCAGTTGGGTTTTTCGGCACCAAGATTCTCATACATCCGGGTAAACTCGATCTGGCGCTGGATCATATCTGAAGCTCTGTGGATCTTCTCTAACCTGAGAAGCAGCTCTTCATTATCTTCTGCTTCCTTTTCAGCAAAGGAGAGAAACCCTTTCTGGACCATAATCTGGTTCAGGATATCGTGGCGGGTGATCCCCGAGAGGAGCTGGAGCTTTTTGTTCGCGATCTCAAGTGCATCCTCTGCCTGCTTCCGGGTGGTGATATCAAGAATAAATCCATCAAGATACGTGATCTCGCCATCCTGAGAAAATATCCGCCCCCGCTCCTGCACCCACCGGATGCCCCCGTCCCTGTGGATGATCCGATACTGAATATCCCATGGTTCTCCGGCAGATAGTGATCTGTTGATCGAACCCCTGACATCTCTCCTGTCATCGGGATGGATGATACTCTCGTATCTCCGGACGGAATTTCTGATGAAGTCGGTGTATGGATATCCGCTGATCTCCTCGATCCGGGTGTTCATATAGATCATCGTCCCTTCTTCATCAGGCAGGCACCGGTAGATGACACCGGGAACATTTGCAACCAGCGAGCGGTACCGGTTCCTGCTCATCTCAAGTGCCTCTTCAGCCGTCTTTCGTTCAGTGATATCCATGATCTGGACAAGGTATCCTGTTATGCCCTCCTCTGGATCCTGCAAGGGGGTTGTGAGCACATCCAGCCAGATCGTTCCGCTCCGGCTGGTTTTATAGAGATTGTGGATTTTGACCCTCTCAAAATCAAAAAGATCCTGATACCAAACGGATTCTCCCGCATGAAGCCGCTCTTTCTCTTCATCTCCGACATTCGGGTCATCAAAGAGAGAAAAACCCCGGACTTCCTCAACGCTCTCGATCCCAAAGAGTTTCAGGCAGGCGGGATTTGTGTGAACCAGTCTCCCGTCCTGGTTATAGAGCTCAATTGCAATCGGTGACTGATCATATATGGCATGATAGCTCCTCTCGCTCTTCCTGAGATCGCTCTCCACCCGTTTACGTTCCTGCACCTCCCGAAGGGCCAGATCTCTCAATTCACGGGCTGAGCGGATCTCAGAATTCAGTTCGGTGACATCCTCGATGATGATCATCACATGAAGAGGTTCTCCATCCTCTCCCGGCTTTCCGATAATGGAGGTATGCTGGATGCGGGGTGTTCCATCTGCTTTTGTGAACGGGAGAAAGTATCCATGGAGCCGGGATGAAAAGATGGCAGGAGGGCCCCCCTCCAGTACCTGTTCGATCCGGATCCGGTATGCCGGCGAGGCGAGGTGGGGAAAGACCTCCAGCAGGTCTCTATTGATCATCTCTTCTGCAGGATGCCCGCTCCACCCGGCCAGCGTCCTGTTCCAGACCAGGATCCTCTTCTCCCGGTCAATGACACAGATCCCCCCCGGCATTGCATCGGAGAATGCATAAAACTCATCGGAGATGGTCCCTTTCTTCCTCATTGAATGATCTCACCCGCATATTCTCTTCAGTTCTCACGGCAGATGTAAAATGGTATCCAAAATGAGATGCCCTTCATCTGATTGAGGATATCTCCCGCTATTCGAATGTGATGAAGATCTGCGCTCCTGCAATCTGTCTTCACCTCTTTATTTTCAGTGCCTTATATCCTTTGGCAGCCCGGTCTTTTTCTACCGATTCATTCATCATAAATGCTAAATAGTACACTCTGTAGTATATTACTTATGAGTATATTCCTTGATCGGCACCGGGAGACCTCAATGCTTGAGAGCCGTTACCGGGGGGGGAAAGCCGAACTGCTGATAATATATGGACGACGGAGGATTGGAAAAAGTGAACTTATCGATAGGTTCATCGCCAGAGAGAAAGGCATTCGCCTCCTTGCACGTGAGGAGTCAAGGACTCTCCAGCTCCGGCGCTTTTCATTAAAGCTTGGGGAATATTTTAATGATAATTTCCTGAAAAAAACCTCATTTGCTGATTGGGATAGTTTTTTTGAGTACATTCTCCAACGTTCAGACGAGCGTTTTGTCCTTTCCATCGATGAGTTTCCCTATCTTGTCAAGGAGGATCCCTCCCTCCCCTCCATTCTTCAGGATTACTGGGATACGCATCTGAAGGATAGTCAGATATTTCTGATACTCTCCGGTTCCAGTATTTCAATGATGGAAGAGTCAACGATGGATCATACAAGTCCTCTCTTTGGGAGAAGGACCGGTCAGATCCTCCTTCAGCCCCTCCGTTTCATCCATATCCTTGATTACCTGAAGGATATGCAGAAAGCAGTTGAGTTCTATTCGGTTTTTGGCGGAACTCCTGCATATATTATGAGTGCCGATCCGAATTCGGATATCTTTGACAATATTGAAGAAAAAGTATTGCGGGAGGATGCATTTCTCTTTCGGGATGTTGACTTTGTTCTCAGATCAGAACTGGTTGAACCGCGCTATTATTTTTCCATTCTCTTCTCAATCGCACAGGGAAATCATACAATCGGGCTGATATGCAACGATTGTGGTTTATCAAAGAGTATTGTCAATAAATATCTCTCTATACTGATCGATCTCCATCTGATATATCGCCGTATCCCGGTAACAGAGGGGAATAAGAGCAGGCGAGGTCTCTATTTCCTCTCAGATAATCTCTTCGACTTCTGGTTCTCATTCGTTCATCCCAATATTGAATCGCTTGAGCGTGGTAACACCCGCCTGATTGTGGATCAGTTCGTCCGGCCACGTTTCTCAAGGTATGTAGGCCGGCATTTTGAGGCGATGGTGATGGATCTCTTTGATCTCTTTAATGAACATCATCTCCTTCCTTTTGTCTATACCCGGATTGGCAGCTGGTGGTACAGGGGAGAAGAGATAGATATCGTTTCTATGAGCGAGGACCCTCCTTCAATCTTCTTCTGTGAATGCAAATGGCAGGATAGTGTTGATGGAAAGAAGCTCTATGCAGAACTTGTAAAAAAGGCTGGCAAGGTATCCTGGCAGAATGGGAAGTGACGGGAGTATTATTGCATTGTTGCGAAAACATTCTCACGCAGGCCAGAACCAGATGAGCAGGTTATCTGCTATGATCTCCTGGATCTTGAAGCTCTGGCCTCCCGGCTTCTGGAGAGTTGACTGGCTTCTCCGGATCACCGGACGACTCTTAAAAGTATTGATTTAAGCCGGGCAATCAATCCCCGGATTTCTCCAGATCCTTCTTCCGGTATCCTTCCATGAGGAGTGTCGCCAGGTTCTTCACCGGCTTGTCGGTATGCTCCTGGATATGGAACTCGCAGAAGGGGCAGATGGTGACGACGATATCAGCACCCGTCGCTGCGATCGCCTCGCCCCGGAGTTTTCCGAGGGCCGCTGCCTCTTCAGGCTGGCCGGATCGCACCCCTCCGCCTGCCCCGCAGCACTGGGTCGGCATCGGGATATACTTCTCCACCACCATCGAGAGGAGATGCCGTGGGGGATCAGAGATCCCCTGTCCCCGGAGCAGGTGGCAGGGATCGTGATAGGTCGCCGAGATCGGGAGTTTTGCCGGAGGCTCAATCCCGGCCTTCATCAGCACCTCGGTGATATCCATCACGGTGAAGGGGGTTTCATAATCGTTCTTCAGGGTTGACCCGCACCCGGCACACATCGTCATCACCGTGTCAATGCCCCGCGAGGTGAATGCCTCGATATTCTTCTTCTTCAGGTCAGGCAGAATTGTTGTCTGCCCTGTCCTGATGAGCGGTGATCCGCAGCAGACCTGTTCATGAGGGATGATCACCCGGATGCCGTTCCTCTTCATGACCTCCATCGCATCCAGTGCAGGTTTTGTGACACGCCCGTTGAACATGCAGCCGACAAAGAACCCGATCGTCATCTTCACCGGACCCTCCGGCTCGATCACCTCGGGCACCTGTTCGAGGAAGGTTGCCTCTGACCGCTCGACACTCCTGCCTGTCCGTTCGATGAGTTCTGCAAGGGCCTGGTGGCGGGGGAGGGTGAGCCCGGCCCGGTTTGCCCGTTCCCGGAGCTTCTCGATCGCCTTTCCGGGAATCTCGATCTCTTTGGGACAGACCTCGACACAGCGATGGCAGGTGGTGCAGGTAAAGAGCCCCCTTCCAATCGCCTCGGTGATCCGGTCCTCCGAATCACGGGGATCGAGTGCACACCGCATCTCCTGCCGCATCGCTGTCGGACCGGCAAAATCCACCACCTTCAGTGCAGGGCAGGCGGAGACGCAGCTTAAACACTCGATACATTCGCGGAGCGGCTTGATCACTGCCACCTCCTCTCTGGAGAGGCCCTGCGGTGAATCCGAGGGGAGGATTGTTGCCAGCTGCTCCAGCACCGGTGCAATATCGGTTGCGAGATCCCGGATCACCGGGAGTTCAAGCGGGAGAACGACCATCCCGTCTGTTGCCTCTTCCATGCAGGCAAGGGTCGGGTTTCCGTTCACCCGCACCGCACATGAACCGCACTGCCCGGCACGGCAGCATGAGCGGTACAGGAGTGAAGGGTCATGGCTCCGCCTCACCTCATCCAGTGCATCAAGCACCCGTGCACCATCATTTACCTGGACGTTGTAGGTCTCCTGGTGTGGCTCTGCATCCTTTGCAGGATCGAATCTCTGGATGGTGAGTGTCATCTCTTTCATGCTATCCTCCTGGGCAGGTCTATTCCCCGGTATGATGGCGATATCCGGGTATGGCCATAGGGTGAGTCTTCAACGCTCCACCGGACAGCACAATCAGATCTGACATGTGCCCCCCGTGACTCCTGCCGCATCAGTGCGCCATCCAGGATCATCCCGGCAACAAGGAGCATATTCTGTGCGGTCCATGCATCAAGGATCTCCGGGCCTGATGATGCAGCGAGCGGCGATGCTGCCAGATCCAGGATCGTCTCGCGGGTGGTGGTGAGGGCAGCGGCGGTTCGGTAGATCCCGGCACCATCCCACATCGCCCGTTTCATCATTGCAACACACTCAGATGGCTTCATCTCACCTGCTCCGAATCGGGCGATCTTCTCTTCAACAGCTTCAAACTGTTCCGGATCGATCCTCTTCTTCTGTTTTTCTGATCTGCCTGCCGCCTCTCCTGCTCTCCGTCCAAAGACCTGTGTCTCGGCAAGGGCGTTTCCGCCGAGCCGGTTCGCACCATGGACGCCGCCAGCAACCTCCCCGCAGGCAAAGAGCCCGGGAACGGTTGTCTTACATTCGGGTGTGATCCTGAGGCCGCCCATCATATGGTGTGCTGTGGGGGCGATCTCCATTGGCTTCTTCCGGATATCAACGCCGAAGGCGAGGTACTGCTCGAGCATCGAGGGAAGCCGCGTCTCGATCTCTTCTGGTGGCAGGTGGGTGACATCAAGCCAGACACCGCCCCTCTCTGTACCTCTTCCTTCGAGTACCTCGGTTGCGATCGAGCGTGCCACCACATCCCTTGTAGAGAGCTCCATCCTCTCTGGATCGTACCGGGACATGAACCGCTCGCCATGGACATTCTTCAGGATACCTCCTTCACCACGCACCGCCTCGGTGATCAGCCTCCCCCGTGCATCATAGGGGTGCACCGCACCTGTCGGGTGGAACTGCACCATCTCCATATCTATCAGTTCAGCCCATGCCCGGTACCCGAGGGCATAGCCATCCCCGGTTCCGGCGGTGGAGTTGGTGGTGATATCATAGATCTGCCCGGCACCGCCGGTGGCGAGCACCACTGCATCGGCGGCGATTGCCCCGATCCCGCCGTCCCGTGTCGAGGTGATCGCACCACAGACACGCCCCCCATCTGTTGCAAGTTCAAGGGCGGTGATCTCATTTCGGATAACTACGTCAGATGCGCGGAGCCGTTCAAGGAGCGTCATCACGATCTCGTGGCCGGTCCGATCCCCTGCATAACAGGTACGGGGAAATCGCTGGCCGCCGAATGGGCGCTGGGCGATCATGCAGCTTTCTTCTGCATCAAAGACGGCACCCATCCGGACGAGATCGGCCATTCTCTCCGGCGCTTCATTCACAAGCACCTCTGCTAACGTCCTGTCATTTAAGTAGGCGCCGCCTTTGAGCGTATCCTCAAGATGACCCACAATCGTGTCAGCTTCCCTCAGAACCGCGTTATAGCCGCCTTCCGCCATCACAGTGCAGCCGCCCTTGCCGGCTATTGTCTTACCAATCAGGATCGTCTCTCCATACTGCGCTGCTTCAAGGGCCGCCCTGATTCCGGCACCCCCGCTCCCGATTACAAGAACGTGGCAATCTTCCGTCGTAATCACACCCATCGTATTATATTGATCTGCCGTGTAATAACTTAAAATACATCGTGGGGGTAGGTGAGCCAGAAATGAGGCTTGTAATGAAATTTGGCGGCACATCGGTCGGTGATGAGAAGGGTATCGCCCGCGTGGTTGATATCCTGAAAGCCCATCGGGAGAGAGGAGATGAACTTGCGGTTGTCGTATCAGCGATGACCGGTGTGACAGATCAGCTCATCGCCACTGCAGAGGAGGTCGTCACCTCATCAGAGAACCCCCCGATTGAGCAGCTTCTCCATGCGCTCAAATCACGGCATATGAAGGCACTCGAGGTGGTTGCCCCGGATTCGCTTGAGGAACTCGGGGTGTACATTGATGATCGACTTTTGAAACTGAAACATATCTTAACAGCGCTCCATACGCTCAGGGAACTGACCCCCAGATCGCGGGATTATATCCTTTCATTTGGTGAACGGCTCTCTGCCCCCGTCGTCTCGGCGGCACTGAACCAGGCGGATATCCCGTCTGTGGTGCTTGATGGGTGTGAGGCGGGTATCATCACAAACTCCTGCCATGGGGGGGCGGTTGCCCTTCCCGAAAGCTACACCCGGATCAAGAGCCGGGTTGCTCCCCTGTTATCTGATTGTGTCCCGGTGATCATGGGATATATGGGATGCAGCGAACATGGGTATGTGACCACCCTCGGCAGGAGCGGCTCAGACTACACCGGATCGATCATCGGTGCCGGGATTAATGCGGATGAGATCTGGATCTGGACCGATGTCGATGGCGTGATGACGACAGATCCACGAATGATCCCAGAAGCACGGGTGATACCCTCCATATCATTCCTTGAGATGATGGAGCTCTCCTATTTCGGTGCAAAGGTGCTTCACCCGAAATCGATCGAACCGGCGATGATGAGCGATATCATGGTCCGTGTAAAGAATACCTTCAATGCGTCTGCCGCAGGTACAGCCGTTGTCCAGACGGCACACCGCGAGAAACGTGTTGTCAAGGCGATCTCGATCATCAGGAAGGTGGCGCTCCTTACGATCGGCGGTGCACAGATGGCAGGGCGCCCCGGTGTTGCGAGGGCAATCTTCACAGCGCTTGCAGAACGCGAGGTGAATGTGATGCTCATCTCACAGGGGTCGTCTGAAGCGAATATCACCCTCGTGATCGATGAGGATCATCTGATGAATGCAATCGAAGGTCTCGATGAGATTAAGAAACGCGGATATGTCCGTGAGATCAGCTTTGACAAGGATATCGTCGCGATTGCCGTTGTCGGTGCAGGGATGGCGGGCACCCCCGGCACGAGCGGGAGGATCTTCTCTGCTCTTGGAGAGGCAGGGGTGAATGTGATGATGATCACCCAGGGCTCATCTGAAGTGAATGTCTCGTTTGTTGTGAAGGAAGGGGATGGCCAGCGGGCCGTTAAGGTGCTCCATGACGAGTACCGCTTATCGGAGGCATGTAATGAGTAATGCAACCTACCGTGATGCCGGTGTCGATATCGATCTTGAAGCAGAAGCAGTAAAAGCGCTGATAGGATCGCTCACATTTCGCCGGAAAGGAGAGTTTGGGATGGCGGGTGATCTCGGCCATTTTGCAGGCCTCATCGATTTTGGACCCTATCTCCTCGCCCTTGCAACCGACGGTGTCGGCACCAAGATGCTGGTTGCCGATGCCCTCTCGGACTGGTCAACGGTCGGGATCGATTGTATCGCGATGAATGTGAACGATCTCTATGTGATGAACCTTGAACCCGTTGCATTTGTCGATTATATCGCGACAGATTCCCTTGATCCTTCAAAGATGAAGGAGATCGGATCCGGTCTGAACGAGGGGGCCCGGCAGGCAGATATGAATATCGTCGGGGGCGAGACTGCAACCCTCAAAGGGCTTGTGAACGGCCTGGATCTCGCAGGTACCTGCCTTGGTGTTCAGAAACGGGAGAAGGTGATCACCGGATCAGCCGTTGCTCCCGGGGATCTGATCGTCGGCCTGCCATCAAGTGGCGTCCATTCGAATGGTTTTTCACTTGCCCGGAAGATCGCCCTTGAAAACGGTGGTTATGATGCAGTTCTCTCTGATGGCAGATCTGTTGGTGAAGCCCTCCTCACCCCCACCCGGATCTATGCCGAGGTGCTCTCCATCTGTCGTGCCTGCGAGGTGCATGGGATGTGCCATGTGACAGGTGGCGGGCTGCTGAACTTCCTCAGGGTCGGGCCGTTCGGCTTCAGTTTCGATGACCCGATGCCGGTTCCTGGGATCTTCTCCTGGCTCGCAGAGAAAGGAAATGTCACCGAAGAAGAGCTTTACCGGACCTTCAATATGGGGATGGGCTATGCGGTAATCGTCCCGGAGGCGAGTGCCAAAACTATCCTGAAGATAGCTCCCGGCTCAGCTGTTGTCGGGCGTGTTGTTCCTGAGCGTGGCATCTGGCTGAAGGGAAGAGAGATCAGATAAACCCTCCCTGAAATTCCTTTTATTACGATTCAGCCATCCCGCCATACTCTTTTTTCTTCTCCCCCGTGAGAGTAACAGGAAGGAAATACTGCGTCTTCTGGGATTGATACTATGGAAAAGGAACGTGTTGTCGAACAGGGGGATCTCTTCTGCGCCATCTATCTCGATTACGAGAACCTTGCAGTCTCTGCGGGGCAGTCCTATCCTGCACTGGATGCCCCGCTCTCCCTCGGCCCGATCATCGATTATGCTGCATCGCTTGGGGATATCTGCATCAGGAAAGCCTATGCGGACTGGTCGGTGGGTGAGTGTGCGGCTGATGTGAAGAAGCTCGTCAAGTACGGGTTTGAGATGCGGCATCTCCCGCAGACGAGTGCCCGCGGGAAGAATGGTGCGGATATGGATATGGCGCTTGATCTCCTCGAGGATATGATCCTGCTCCCACATATCGGCCTTTTTATCATCGGGTCAGGCGACACCGATTTCATCCCCCTGATCCGCAGGCTCCGTGCACGGGGAAAGATGGTCTATGTGATGGGTTTTGATAATTCTGTCGGGAGCGTCATCAAGGAGAACTGTACGAAGTTCCAGTCGCTTGACGAGCTCCTCGGCCTGAATGCCTCTTCCGGCATTGATCCCACACAGGATGACGACCCGGCGCTTATCGAAGGGGACAGGATCGCCGCACGTGAACTGCTGATCCGGTTTGTGAAGATGAGAACCGATGAAGGTCCGGTATTCCTCTCGGATCTGAAGAACCAGCTGATCAGAATCAACCCCGCTTTCTCGGAGAAGAAGATCGGTTTCTCCTCCTTCAAGAAGTTCATTGAATCGCTCGAAGGTGATGTGGTGGAAGGGATCATCACTGACCGGAGAACCGGCCATCCCCTTGTTACCTTCCGCGAGCTGGATGAGATCAATTCCGTCCATGTCGATGCAGATGAATGCCTGGCGACCTGCTTAAACTCCCGCCTCCGGTTCATCGGGGACCGGGCTGTCCGGACCCAGATCTTTGAGCAGATCCTTGCTCTCTTCAAGGACAGGCGGCCACGATCCATCCATGAGATGGCTGCTGCCATCCACCCGAAGATAGACCAGTCGGTCTCAAAAGCAACATTAAACCGTGTTCTCTTCGGACTTGGAGGAGAGGGACGGGTCTTTTCGTACTACCGGAAGGATCCGATGGTTCCTCCGATCGATTCACCCCAGGTTTTGAACGAGTCTGTCAGGACCGTTGCCGATATCGAGGTAGTCTACCTCGCTTCGGCCCGCGAAGCTGTTAAACGGATCTTCCCGGATATGGATGATGCCGAGGTTGAACGGGTTGTCAGGTGAAAGAGTATAGTTTTCCGGAATGAGATCGGCTGATCTCCCTCATATCCTGCGATATGATCCCTTCGGGATATGGATGGCGAAACGGGCGCCCTTGCCGGGGATCCCCTCTTCGGTGATGCTCATCCCGGTGATTGAGAGGATCTCGCGTGAGAGGAAGAGTCCAAACCCGGTATTGGTATAGTATTCTCTCACAAATATCGCCTCTTTCTTATCTTCCGGAACTCCCGATCCATCATCATCACAGAGAATGGCGATTCCATCATCTTCAGTCCTTGTCGAGAAGGCGATACGGGTGATCTCCCCGCCATGTCGGATGGCGTTCTCGATTAAGTTGTAAAAGACCCTCTCGATGAGTGGATCGGCATAACATTCGATCTCCGGTACATTGATCTCTAATGTTATTCCTGTCAGGTTCAGCTGGGTTGATGCATTCTCCACCAGATTCCTGATACGATACCAGCGCGGTTCGGTGATGCCGACATTCTGGTAATCACGCGTGAACTCGATCTGCCGCTGGATCGTCTTTGCCTGGGTGAGCGATTTCTGAATGAACTCCTCTGTTGACGGTGTTGCCTCTTCCATGGCAAAATCCAGGTATCCAAGGAGGGCGGTTACCGAGTTGAGGATATCATGCCGGGTGATGCTTGAAAGGAGGTTTAATTTGGTATTGGCAAGGCGGATCGCCTCTTCTGCCTTCTTCCAGGGATCGAAGTTGATCACAATTCCGGTGAGGGTTGCCGGACCGCCGTCAGGATTCCGCTTCGTGATCATCCCCCGGTCATAATACCAGAGGTACCCTCCATCTACCGTTTTTATCCTGTATTCGGCCTCATACAATGCTTTTTTACCGGTGAGATGATCCCGCATGGCATCCATTGTCTTCTCATGATCATCGGGATGGATCAGATCGGTGATCTCATAGACGGTATTGGGAAAAACTGATGGGTCATACCCGAGCATCGTTGCCTTTTCAGGGCTGTAATCGACGTGTCCGGTTGCAACATCCCATATCCACCATGCAAGACTTCCTGCGGCAAGTGCTGTTTCGATATGTGTTTCGCCAGTATCTCCTTTCTTCTCATCCATTTCTAAACCTGCCTGATGCT
>WOYI010433846.1_pt1 | contig 58484 bp, 53 predicted proteins | sample 6423411 | NCBI WGS metagenome assembly WOYI01 (sample SAMN13441803, study PRJNA592873) | oil field metagenome | biome: oil field; feature: oil-well bore; material: oil-contaminated soil; isolation source: oil-contaminated soil from oil-well borehole | place: Germany: Wietze | collected 2016-10-18 ... | reverse complement strand
CAAAGGGGTTCTCTTTTACGAACTTCGCCTTTTCCAGCGCCTGTTTCAGGTCGCCTATATCCTTTACGGAAGTAAAATGCTTCATATGGTGCTTTGTTGTGTTGATCTTATCTGGTTTTTGTTGCATGCGCTAACGCCTCTCGCAGTGCTGTCAGGAAATGATCCACCTCAGCCCTCCCAATTGAAAGGGGAGGCAGCAGTCGCATCACATTATTTTTGGCTCCGCCAGTGAAGATGTGATGACGGAAAAGCAGCTCATCGCGTATATCTGCATCTTCCGGCTCAAATGAGATGCCGAGCATCAGTCCGCGACCGCGGACCTCGCTGATACCCTTCATCAAAGATAGTTCTTTTTTGAGGTAATCGCCAATCTCCCTGGCATTCTCTATCAGCGACTCATCTTTCAGCACCTCCAGTACGGCGATGGCAGCGGCACAAGCCAGGTGGTTCCCCCCAAAAGTGGTGCCAAGCATTCCTTTTTTGGCCTCAAAAAGAGGAGAGATGAGCACCCCTCCAATCGGAAAGCCGTTACCCATTCCCTTGGCAGTGGTGATGAGATCGGGTCTGATGCCGGCGGCCTGATGTGCGAAGAAATTGCCCGTGCGACCGTAGCCGGACTGTATCTCGTCGAGAATCAGCACTGTCCGGTAATGGTTGCAGAGCTCCCGCACCCCCTGCAGAAAAGTATTGTCGGGGAGATAGATGCCGGCTACACCCTGGATCCCTTCGATCAGCAGTGCGGCTACATCACCTTTGCGCAGCTCCTGATCCACTGCATCCAGGTTGTTCAATGGGAGGAAAGTCACATCATGCTCCCTGTTGAAAGGTGCCTGTATAGCCGGATTGTCGGTCACCGCTACCGCACCGGAGGTGCGACCGTGGAAAGCTCCTTCAACGGCGATCACCCGTTTCTTGCCGGTATGGAATGATGCCAGTTTGAGGGCGTTTTCATTGGCTTCGGCTCCCGAGTTGCATAGGAAGAGGGCGTAGTCAGGATAGCCGCTCAGCTCTCCCAGTTTCTCTGCCAGCTCCTGTTGGAGGGAATTTTGTACCGAGTTGGAGTAGAAGCCGATCCGGGCCGCTTGTTGCTGCAATGCTTTCACGTAGCGCGGATGGGAGTGCCCGATGGAGATCACGGCATGACCGCCATAGAGGTCCAGGTATTCGGTGCCATTTTTATCCCAGAGCCTGCATCCCTCTGCTTTTACCGGCTCAATGGGCCAGAGGTTGTACACATCGAATAGATTCATTTGTTGATTGTTTGGTAGAAGTGAAACGAAGATCCTGATTGATAGGGATTTGTTGATTGGTTGATTATCTTATTTGCACATCAGCAGATCCTCGAATCTTCAAATTATCAAAAAGCAGTTCCTTTCAGTTTCAGCCCTGTAGATTCCTCAAGGCCGAACATCAGGTTCATATTCTGCACAGCCTGTCCCGAGGCACCTTTCACCAGGTTGTCGATGATGGAGGTGATATGGATGTATCCATTGTGAAACTCAATGTGCAGCAATCCCTTGTTGCTGTTAACCACCTCTTTCAGGCTGATGCTCTTGTCAGAGACAAAGACAAACGGTGAGGAGGCATAGTACTCCTTGTATCGTTCAACCATCTCTTTCTCCGGTAATGCGCCATGCCACTTGGTGTAAACGCTGGCGAAGATGCCGCGGGTGAAATCACCCCGCATCGGCACGAAATTGATCTGTGGCAGATGGTTACTCCCCGCCGCCTTCAGCGTGTGGCCAATCTCTTCCAGGTGCTGGTGCGTGAAAGGTTTATAGACCGAGATATTGTTGTCGCGATAGCTGAAATGGGTGGTCTCACCGGGCTTCTTACCGGCACCGGTGGAACCGGTGATCGCATGCACGTGGATCTCCTCTTTCAACAGGTCATCAGCTGCCAGGGGCAGAAGGGCCAGCAGGATGGAGGTGGCAAAGCAGCCGGGGTTGGCTACATAATCTGCCTTGCGTATCTTCTCACGGTTCAGTTCACAAAGACCGAAACAGAACTCTTTCCCGTCAAAATGAGGGTCATTGCGGAAGTCGCTCCCCAGGTCGATGATCCTGCAACCCTCCGGCAACTGCTTCTCCTGCAGAAAAGCACGTGAGAGTCCGTGCCCCAGACAGAGAAAGATCACATCCGGCCGGTCGAAGGTTTCGCTGAACAGCAGCCCGGTTTCGCCCAGCAGATCGCGGTGTGTCTCTGCCACAGGCATCCCCACAGAGGTGTTGCTGATCACCGACTCAATCTCCACCTGCGGATGGCGCAGCAGAATGCGCAGCAGCTCTCCTGCCGTGTATCCCGTGCCCCCTGCAATGCTAACTCTGATCATGATCGTGAATTGTATAGTAGATTTTCAATGGATTGGCCATCACTTTCGTGAATCCTACCACATCCTGTCCTGAGAAAGATTTATTGGATTCGCCATATTCACCAAACCGGGAGCTCATCAGGTCATAGTCACTGGAGCAGCCCAGCACCGCGAAGTGGTAGGGACGCAGCTCCACCTGCACCTCGCCGGTCACATACTGCTGTGTATCGGTGAGGAAAGTCTCGATATTGCGCATCACCGGTTCCAGGTACTGTGCCTCGTGCATCAGCTGTCCGTACCAGTTGGAGAGCTGATCTTTCCAGTAGAGCTGCTGTTTGGTGAGCACATGCTTTTCCAGCAGGTGATGTGCCTTGACGATGATCAGCGGTGCCGGTGCCTCAAAAGCAACCCGACCCTTGGTGCCGATGATGGTATCGCCCACATGCACGTCACGACCGATACCATATCTGGAGGCTGTTTTGTGAAGCTGGTGGATCAATTCAACCGGCTTCATCTCCGTACCATTCAGCGACACCGGTTCCCCTTTCTCAAAGCCGATGGTGATCCGCTCAGCACCACTTGCCGTCACCTGCGAGGGGTAAGCCTCCTCGGGCAGGACACCGGATGACTTCAGGGTCTCCACACCTCCTATGCTGGTGCCCCAGATGCCCTGGTTGATGGAGTATTTCGACTTCTCCCAGGAGAAATCGAATCCCCTCTCCTTCAGGTAGTCGATCTCCTGCTGGCGCGTGAGAGCCAGCTCACGGATGGGTGCGATGATTTTTATTTCGGGTGCCAACACCTCAAATACCAGGTCGAACCGCACCTGGTCGTTGCCGGCACCAGTACTGCCGTGTGCCACATATTGTGCCTTCACCTTCTTCACGTGATCCAGTACCGCCATTGCCTGGAAGAAGCGTTCAGAGCTCACGGAGAGGGGGTAAGTGTTGTTTTTTAACACATTCCCGAAGATCAGGTATTTGATGCCGCGTGTATAGTAATCCGCTACTGCATCGATGCAGGTGTGGGAGGCTGCACCCAGCGTGAGGGCACGCTCTTCAATCTGCTTCGCCTCTTCGGCAGTGAAGCCGCCGGTGTTCACAATCACGGTATGCACCTCCAACCCTTTTTCATGAATCAGCCAGGGTACACAAAACGAGGTGTCGAGACCACCGCTGAATGCAAGTACTACTTTTTCTTTCATTTCTTAAACATTTTATTTGTTTTTCTGTTCTTGATAACTGGTTTTACCACCTTCCTGGCAAAGGGGCTCGCTTCCTGTAACGGTTTAACCTTGGGATCGAACAGCAAGCCGGTGCAGAGGCACATCTTGTGGTTATTGCGCTGAAGGATATCATAATTGCGACATCCCTGGCATCCTTTCCAGAACTCCGCATCGTCGGTCAGCTCCGAAAAGGTGACCGGTTTGAAGCCCAGTTCGGTGTTCATCTTCATCACCGCCAATCCGGTGGTGATGCTGAAGATTTTGGCATTGGGGTAGAGCTTACGTGAGAGATCGAAGATCTTCCGTTTGATTTTTTTTGCGAAGCCCTGGTTGCGATAGTCGGGATGCACCACCAGACCAGAGTTGGCCACAAAACGCTGATGACTGAAAGTCTCAATGTAGGCAAACCCCACCAGACGTTCCCCGTCGAGGGCGATCACCGCCTTGCCGGATTTGATTTTTTCTGCCACATACTCAGCACTGCGACGTGCAATGCCGGTGCCACGCGCCTGCGCCGATTCATAGATCAGGTCGCAGATCTCCTGCGCGTACCCTATGTAGCTGCTATTGGCTATATGAATTTCTACATTCATCCTAAAACAAAAATAATATTAAATGGTTGTTGATTGACGCCGACTGACCGACGTGTAAAGCGGGTGAGATACAGGCGTTGGATTGCCTGCATTTGTTAAAAGCATCGTCGGACCAGGTCTGTTGCTTTGCGGAAGTGTGTATGTGAAACTGTCATACTCATTGTGAGGCAAAAGTAATCAATATATTTGTAAATAGGGTTGTTTAATGAAAAAAATCTATCCTTCAGAAGTGAAAACAAACAATCTGTTAACGATACTGCTGAAACCCTATTTAATGAATGTAAAAATTTGTCTTTTTGATACGTTTTTATTATTTTTGTTTTTCTGAACTGCATCACTTTTATATCCATCCCTTTTTGACTGGATTTTTTGCCTTCAGTGGTTCATCAATTCACATAACAACGATTCAAAATGGAAACCAGGAAATACAGGAATTTTATTCTTCGCAACTACAACGACTTACCACAATTACAAAAACTGTCCAATGAGGAGCGGGAGGCAATCAGGGTGGTGGGTCATGTACTCCCCTTTAAGTCTAACAATTATGTGGTGGAGGAGTTGATCGACTGGGACAATGTGCCCAACGATCCCATCTTCACACTCACTTTTCCACGCAAGGAGATGCTTGCCAGTGCACAATATGAACAGGTGAAAAGATTGCTCGATAGCAACGATGAGGCAGGATTGAAGCAGCAGGTATATGATATTCGCCTCAAACTGAATCCCAACCCTGCCGGTCAGGAACACAACGTGCCCTCCATCGATGGCATCAAACTGCATGGGATGCAACACAAGTACCGCGAAACGGTGCTGTTCTTCCCCAGCCAGGGGCAGACCTGTCATGCATACTGTACTTTCTGTTTCCGCTGGCCTCAGTTCTCCGGAATGAATGAGCTGAAGTTTGCCATGAAGGAGGCTGATCTGCTGCACCGTTATTTGAAAAAGCATACCAGGGTGAGTGATGTGCTCTTTACCGGAGGTGATCCGCTTACGGCAAAGGCCGGCATTCTGTCGGCCTATATTGAGCCCCTGTTGACAAAAGAATATGCGCACATCCATACCATTCGCATCGGGTCTAAAACTTTGGGATACTGGCCCTATCGCTTCCTTACCGACAAAGATGCCGATGAGCTGATGCGACTGTTTGAAAAGGTGACCAAGGCGGGTAAGCATCTTGCTTTCCAGGCTCATTTCAATCATCCTGTGGAGCTTTCCACCGATGCGGTGAAGCAGGCCATTGACCGGATCCGCAATACCGGCGCACAAATCAGAACGCAATCGCCGTTGTTGCGGCATATCAACGATGATCCACAGGTGTGGGCAACGATGTGGAGAGAACAGGTCAATTTGGGACTGATTCCTTATTACATGTTCGTGGCACGCGACACCGGATCAAAGGCTTTCTTTGATGTGCCCCTGGAGAAAGCATGGAATATCTTTCGCAAGGCTTACAGCAACGTAAGTGGTGTGGCCCGAACAGTACGTGGTCCCAGCATGAGTGCCAACCCGGGCAAGATTCAGATACTGGGTGTGACGGAGGTACAGGGGGAGAAAGTGTTTGTGCTTCGTTTCATTCAGTGCCGCAATCCCAACCTGGTTGATATTCCTTTCTTTGCGAAATATGATAAGAAAGCCACCTGGTTCGATGAGTTGGTACCCGCATTTGGCGAAGAGCAGTTTTTCTTCCAGAAAGATAATCTCCTGGGGCATCATGACAAGGATACCGATTTCCTGTGGGAATGAACTGAAAATGACAATCATTCTTCTGATTTATCAACAAAAAAGAGAACCTTTTCATTAATTAACATAGTATTGTTTGAATTATTGCTTATTTTGCCCCCAAAAGTGCCCCTTTGAGAGCGTTCGGATCTTTTTCCCAGGCTTTCCCTCACTTTTCTGTGATGAAAAAAAAGGAAGGTGGCTGTAAATGAGGTTATATGGGTAGAATCATTGCATTAGCAAATCAAAAAGGAGGGGTAGGTAAAACCACCACCACGATTAACCTGGCGGCATCACTGGCTGCTCTGGAAAAAAAGGTACTTGTTGTGGACGCTGATCCGCAGGCAAATGCCTCCTCCGGATTGGGTATCGACATCAAACAGGTCAAGCACACCATTTATGAGGGTCTGATCGGGAAGTGCTCACCGCAGGAGTCGGTGCACCACACTCCGTTTGAAAACATCGACATCATCTCCTCTCACATCAACCTGGTAGGAGCGGAGCTGGAGATGGTACAGATGGAGAACCGGGAGAGAAGACTGCACGATCTGTTACTGCCACTCAGTAATGCCTATGATTATATTCTGATTGACTGCTCTCCATCGCTGGGGATCATCACGGTCAACGCCCTCACCGCTGCCGATTCAGTAATGATCCCGGTACAATGTGAGTATTTCGCTCTGGAGGGGTTGAGCAAGCTGCTAAACACCATCAAGATCATCAAGTCGAAACTGAACAGGCGGCTGGAGATTGAAGGATTTGTCCTCACCATGTATGACTCCCGTCTGCGGCTCCACAACCAGATCTATGAAGAGGTGCAGCATCACTTCAAGGAGTTGGTCTTCACCACCGTCATTCAACGCAACATCACGCTCAGCGAGTCACAAAGTCATGCCAAGCCGGCTCTGATGTATGATGCCGGCTCTCGTGGAGCCATCAACCACATTCAACTGGCGCAGGAGCTTATCGAAAAAAATTCCTAACTTTGCACCCATAACCCGATGAACGATGGCGAAAAAAAATGCATTAGGAAGAGGTCTGGACGCATTGATCTCATTTAATGAGAGTGAAGCCAGTGGCTCATCCTCTATCAGTGAGGTGGATCTGGATAAGATCATACCCAATCCCGACCAACCAAGGAGGATGTTCAGTGAGGAGGGGTTACAGGAGTTGGCCGCCTCCATCCGCTCAATCGGTTTGATCCAGCCCGTCACGTTGCGTAAGCTGGATGATGACAGCTACCAGATCATTGCAGGCGAAAGACGTTATCGTGCTTCTCAGATGGCTGGTCTGTATTCTATCCCGGCTTACATCAAGACCGCCGATGAAGATGAGACCATGGAGATGGCGCTCATAGAGAATATTCAACGGGAGGACCTCAACTCCATCGAAATTGCACTGGCCTATCAGACACTCATCAAAACGCTCTCCCTCACGCAGGAACAATTGAGTGAACGGGTGGGCAAGAAAAGAGCAACGGTTGCCAACTACCTTCGCCTACTGAAGCTGCCTGCTGAAGTGCAGATGGGTGTCAAGGATAAGAAAATCGAGATGGGACATGCCCGTGCACTGGTCACCATTGATGATCCTGTAAAGCAACTTGCCATTTACAACAAGATCATCGAGGAGGGTCTCTCGGTGCGCATGGTGGAGAGGATGGTGCGGGAGCAGAATGATGAGCAAGATGGGGACAAACAGCCTGCAGCAAAAAAGAAAAAAACCGGACAGACGCTCTCCGGGCAGAAGCAATCGGGCGAATTCGAAGCGTTGAAACAACACCTCTCCTCCTATTTCCGGACCGACGTGCAATTCACCTGCAACAAGAACGGGAAAGGGAAGATCACCATCCCGTTTCACTCTCCGGAGGAGCTGGAGCGGCTGATCGTGATGTTCGACAAAATGAATAAATGAGAGCAGGATGAAGCCAGGAGCAATTCTTTTCGGTCTGTTATTCACCTTTGGCTCAACCCTGCTGCAGGCACAGGAGCATACGCCGCAGGAACTGCAGCTCGGCAATGAACGGTTGCAGCAGGAAAGGAGTTCCCTTGTTCCGGCTGACTCGATCACAATCTCCAATGAGGTTGACACGGTTGTTGTTGCTGACAGTGACCAGAGAGCTGCGACAACCGGTATGCTGCTCAGCGATACCATTTCAGATGCCTTTTTTGCACCCATCCAAATCTTTAAGCCCTCTCCCCGTAAGGCGGTGATCTATTCAGCCCTCTTCCCCGGTATGGGGCAGGTATATAACCGAAAATACTGGAAGTTGCCCATTCTCTATGGTGGTTTTGTGGGATTCACCTATGCCATCACCTGGAACAACGGAATGTATCGTGATTACCTGGGAGCCTATCAGGATATCATGGACAGCAATCCTGAAACCAACCGTTGGCACAATCTGCTGCCATATGGAAGAGATCCTGAAACCATTGATCAGGCATGGTTCACCGATGTGTTGCAGAAGAGAAAAGATTATTACCGATATTATCGTGATCTGAGCATCATTGGTTCTGTTGCTTTGTATATGCTGGCAATGGTTGATGCCTATGTGGATGCCCAGCTGTTCGATTTTGACATGAGCACCGATCTTTCGTTACGGGTGGCACCAGCGCTTCTCAGAGAACAGCAGGCGGGTATGTTGGCCGCCTCATCTTACGGATTACAATTTAGCTTTAATTTTTAGCTATTCCCGGTTGTTGAATCTGTCACAGCATAACCCCTTTCAAAGGGTCGCCGGGAGCAACATAAAAAAATAACTGACCTATGAAGAAAAAGAGAATCCTGTTTCTGCTCTGCTCCATCTGGTTGATCTCCTTTGTGAATGCTCAGGATACAACTCTGGTTGAGAGCGACACCATTACCGACAATGCCATTCTCTTTCCCGAAAGCATGACCGGTGAGCTCAGCAACCTCCTCCGTGACTGGCAGATCGATCTAACCGTAAACGACGAGGAGTGCAGCAGAGGGACAAATGTCCTTTTTCCTGATTCTGCCTATATCTCCCGGCTTCACCGCATGCCCACGGTGATGGAGCTCTCCTTCAACAGTGTGGTGAAGCGATACATCGAGATGTATGCCTCCCGCCGCAGGGAGCAGGTGAGCTATATGCTTGCCCTGGGCGACTATTACTTTCCGCTGTTTGAACAGGCCCTCGACAGGGAGGGTCTCCCCCTGGAACTGAAGTATCTGCCGGTGATCGAATCGGCACTCAATCCGGTTGCGGTCTCACGGGCCGGGGCTACCGGCCTCTGGCAGTTTATGCTGCGCACCGGCAAAGGATATGGTCTGGAGGTGAACAGTCTCGTGGACGAGCGAAGAGATCCCTATAAAGCCACCGAGGCAGCTGTGCGCTATCTGAAAGACCTGTATGCCATCTACCAGGACTGGAACCTGGTGATTGCTGCCTACAATTGCGGACCTGGAAACGTGAACAAAGCGATTGCCCGCAGTGGCGGGAAACGGGACTACTGGGCGATCTATTACAATCTGCCGCGTGAAACAAGAGGGTATGTGCCGGCATTCATCGCGGCCAACTACATCATGCAGTACTATGCCGATCACAATATCTGTCCGGCATATGTGCATGCTTCTGTGTCAGCTCTTGATACGGTTCTGGTGAACGAACGGATGCACCTGAGTCAGATCTCAGCCGTGCTGGAGATATCGGTGGAGGAGTTGAGGCGTCTCAACCCGCAATTCAGAAAAGATGTGATCCCCGGCAACTTCAAACCCTATGCGCTGGTGCTTCCATCTGAAAAAATGTATGCCTTTGTGGAGAGGGAAGGTGAAATCCTTGCATACAACAGGAACATCTATCATCCACATCGCACCAACACCGAGAACTATCTGAATGGTGTCATGGCATCCGGGAGCGCAAGCGGTGAAAATATCTACTACCGGGTGAAGCGGGGTGACAATCTATCCACCATTGCCCGCAGAAACGGGATTAGTCTGGCTCAACTGAAATCCTGGAACGGACTGACCTCAAACAGGATCGGAATCGGTAAGCAGCTGGTGGTGGGGAAAAAACCCATACCAGCCACACCCACCGGAAAGGAGTACAAGCGTGCGGAGGATACTCCCGAAGGAAGCGATATCATCTCCTCCTATCTGAAAGAGCAGATCGAGCGTGTGGAACAACAGAGGACACAGGAGTTGACGGAAGCAATCACGAATGATGAAGCTCCGGCCACTGAGGGCAGCTCACCCGATCCTGAGGAGGGGCGCAGGAGTGAAGCGCAGCCGGAGGAGAATGAATAAGCAAAGGTGCGCTACTGTACCAGCACCTTTCTGGCGGTTTGCGTGCCATCCACCGTTTTAACCCGGACGATATAGACCCCTTTGGGAAGTTGTGCCGCAGGGAGTGAGGTCCTGTTTATGCTCTTGTCTGCTCTCCCCTGGCGGATCTTTTGTCCCGATACATAAAAGAGCTCCCATTCCAGCAGTTCATTGTCCGATTCAATCAGAATGCGATTAACCTCTTTGGAATAATAGGCCAGGATCTCCGGATCCTCCCTCACGGCGGGACGCACCGAGACGTTTTTATCTCCAATCACATAGGGGGAAATCAACAGTGATGTATTCATTGGGTTCTCGATGTTTTCAGACGAGCGTTCCCACCCCTTGCTGCTCCTTATCCAGGTTGTGGATACCTTTCCTGAACCAATCGGCCTCGGTTCCGCGTTGAAAACGGTAAATCCCTCTGTTGTGCCGTTCGCATCGTAATAGGAGATATAAAAAGTTCCCGATAACGATACCGGTGTGTCAAATGAGATGTAGTTCTCCACACTGTAATTCATGTTACGCGAAGCAAAGGAGAAGTTGTTGCTCCCATAATAGCGATAGCTGTAACTGTATGGTTGCTCATAGATCAGCTGCGTCGGCATCTCCTCTCCTGTGTAGATCCTGATCCTGATCTCATTGTTGAGCATGTTACTGATTGCGGGTGAAGAGATAAACACACCCTCCAGCAGAACCGTTTCCCCGGAATGGTACTCCTCCGCGAACTCAGCGTATCCAAAAGCATTGTTGGTGGCGAACATCGGCACCGACTGATAGAGCGTCTCTACCGGTTTCTCATCACTGCCAAAGTTCATGCTTCTGGTGTATGGGTTGTCGGCATGTGGCTGATAACCTCCCAGCTGCATGGCTTGTGTTGCGGCGGGGTCCAGGTAGTGGTGAATGGGGTTGGGGTTGTCAATAGAGCCCTCAACGTTCCAGAATCTGCTGAGTGAAGCATACTGATCCGGTCCGCGTGGCGATGTACACATCGACACACCGCCGGTCAGGGTGCCTACTATTCGCTTATTACTTTCGAGTAGGGGGGAGCCGGATGAGCCTCCCTCGGTGGCACCGGTATCCCATCCATTCACCGCCCAGTGGGCGTTGGGTTCTATGTTATACTTTGTACCCGGGAAAGAGGTGATGGACAATGATCCCTCCTCGATTGCCACCTTTTTGATTCCCCCATTGGGATGGTGAACACCGTGAAAAGCTCCCCGGGGTGTAGAGGTGGCATCCCATCCCAGGTAGTAGGGCTGATATGCTGCCGGTGGCGTATCTTTGAAACGCAGAAGTGAGATGTCGTGCCTTTCACTGATCAGCACCGAGTCCGCGGAAGCCAGCGTCATCTGCAGGGGACCACGGATGTCGGTAGAGCAGAGTGGCGACTGGTAGTGAAAAAAGGCAACGATGGTCCCCGCAATCATGTCATATTTCCTGTTGGTGAGAAACTGCGCATCGTAATCGTTGTTGAGACAGTGTGTAGCCGTTAAAAGATAAGGGGTTCCATCCTCAGCCGTGTTGTTGGTGAGAGAGCCGGTGCAGTAGGTGGTTCCGTTGATGATCAGTCCCACCACACCACTGCCTGGGAGGATATCGTCCGGGTAACAGACAATATTGGGGTGGCAATCCTGAGTCGGATCACGTGGTTCCGTTGCACGGAAGATACCCCGGAAGTCATGGTTCACTTCGCCGATCTCTATCTCACCCGGAAAGCGTGCATCAAGCGGCTCCTGATACTCCACGATCAGCTCATCGCCCCCAATCGGCTGAACAGGAAGCAGATTCAGCTCGCTGTTGTTCTCTTCCGTGAAAGAACCCAATATCTCGGTTTGATCACCATTGAAGACAAAAACCCTGGCACCGGGAGGCAGCCTGAAACTGGAAAAGAGGATATTGAGCGAATAGGCTCCCTTTGAGCGGATGCCCACACGCCATACTTTCATATTCGCCCACTGGAATGTGATGCCTGCATTGTCGGGGCGGAGGAACCGGTGAAACTTATGGGCAAAATGAAGACTCTTGAAACCGGACTCCTCCTGAGCCGAGCGCCACAATTCGGCCTCATTGCTGATGGATGGCATCTCCACAAACAGCTCCCTGCTATCTGACAAAGAGCGCATCCCCGACGTGATCTCCAGTGGGAGTGGCTTACCTCCGTGACTGATCTGCCCCGAAGCTGTGGTTGACAGGATGTAGCTCAACAGTATAAGCATACTTTTCCAAAAGTGGAGCGGCGAAGGGAGCGGAAGATTCATGAGATGATTCGGTTTCAAAATGACCATTTCCATTTCTGTTTGTCGCTTCCTGTTGCATGGAGACAGCCCGCGGGGCTCATCACATGGCAGGTGATCAAACAGCGTTACAAATGTAACGTTTTTCAAGAAATTGCGGTAATTTTGCCATATAAATATACGCCATGGAGTCATGCATGAATTGAAAAAGCTGCTCACGCGGAGGCATCGCCACCATACTCCATCAGGTAGGCTTTGATGAAGCCATCCAGATCACCATCCATCACCCCGTTCACATCCGATGTCTGGTAGTTCGTGCGGTGATCCTTTACCCGGCGGTCGTCAAAGACATAACTACGAATCTGAGAGCCCCATTCAATCTTCTTCTTCCCTGCTTCAATAGCGGCCTGGGCGGCACGCCGCTTCTCCAGCTCTATCTCATAGAGCTGTGACTTGAGGAGTCGCAGTGCATTCTCGCGGTTACCCAGCTGGGAGCGACTCTCGGTGTTCTCGATCACGATCTCCTGCTCCTCTCCTGTATCAGGATCCTTGTGAAAATAGTGAAGGCGTACACCTGTCTCCACCTTGTTCACATTTTGTCCACCCGCACCGGAGGAACGGAAGGTATCCCAGCTCAGGTTGGCAGGGTTCACCTCTATCTCGATGGTGTCGTCCACCAGTGGTACCACAAAGACCGAGGCAAAGGAGGTCATCCGCTTTCCCTGGGCATTGTAGGGTGAGACGCGTACCAGTCGGTGTACGCCATTCTCACTTTTGAGGAAACCGTAGGCCAGCTCCCCCTCCACCTGCAGCGTGGCGGTTTTGATGCCGGCATCGTCGCCATCCTGCCAGTTGGTGACAGTGGTCTTGTAATTCTTGCTTTCGCACCAGCGCTGGTACATGCGAAAGAGCATGGAAGCCCAATCCTGGCTCTCGGTGCCGCCGGCACCGGCATTGATCTTCAATACCGCTCCCAGCTTATCCTCTTCACGCCGAAGCATGTTCTTCAGCTCCAGCTCTTCGATCAGACGGATTGCTTCGGCGTACTGTGCATCAACCTCCTCTTCCGAGACGATGCCCTCTTTCACAAAATCGAAAGCGAGCTGCAGCTCATCGGCCGCGGCTTTCACCTCCTGATAGGCGTTGATCCAGAATTTCAGCTCCCGCACCACTTTCATCTGTTTTTCTGCCGCTTTGGCATCGTTCCAGAAGTCGGGCGACTGGGTTCGTAGCTCTTCTTCTTCTAACTGGATGGTCTTTGCATCGATGTCAAAGATACCCCCTCAGCGCCTGCTCGCGCTCCAACACATCTTTCAGTTGGTCTGCCGTTATCATAATTGTTCCTCTTTTTTTATGTTGTTTAAGGTGCAAAAGTACACAAAAGATGCGTATCCTGTGCATGATCTCAATCAATTATCCGTATCTTGCAGCCCGAAAAATGACTCATGCATAAGGATGAAACAGATAAAGAACATCGTATTTGATTTTGGCGGGGTGCTGATCGACTGGAATCCGGTTTATCTCTACCGTGAGGTCTTTGAGACAGAAGAGGAGATGCACTATTTTCTTTCCCATATCTGTCGGTACGACTGGAACCTGAAGCAGGATGCGGGTCGTTCCATCGTTGAGGCCACTCGGGAGATGCAGGAGCAACATCCGGAGTATGCCGAGGAGATCGGTTACTATTACGGCCGATGGGATGAGATGCTGGGTGGGACCATTGAAAAGAATGTGCGGCTTGTGGAACCGCTCAAAGCGCGATACCGGGTTTATGGTCTCACCAACTGGTCGGCAGAAACACTTCCGCTGGCAATAAAACGGTATGATTTTTTCTCCCTGTTAGACGGGATAGTGGTATCAGGAGAGGAGAAGATCGTCAAACCTGACCCGGCATTGTACCGGATACTGCTGGAGCGGTATGGACTCAAAGCAGAAGAGTCACTTTTTATCGATGACAATGCTGCCAACATCGAAACAGCACAGATACTGGGATTTCATACAGTGCATCTCACTCCCGATATGGATCTGGAAGCCTTTCTGAAAGAGCAGGGTATCCTTTCTGTGGACACCCCGAAAGCACCATCCCAGGTCTAATCGTCTGCTTCAGCACATCTGTCTCATCTTATTGACGGCGATGGCATGATGATATTTTTAACCAATCTTGCGCATCTCCTATCCAATATTTAGCTACCTTTGCAACCGTAAAGATGATGTGGACAGATTTGAACTGCTTGCAACCACAGAAAAAAATGCTAAAACGATAAGTGCATTTCTCTTTCTCCTCCTTGCTCAGATCTCCCTGTCTTCCTCATTTATTTTTTGACATTTTAATTATTTTCGGGCAATGCTGTTCCCTATACTGTTTCGTGATCAAATGAACGGAACAGTCAGTGAATGAATATCCCGCTGCTAAATTTACATCATATGAATTATCTTTTTACCTCAGAATCGGTCTCGGAAGGACATCCCGATAAGGTGGCCGATCAGATCTCGGATGCTTTGCTGGATGAGTTCCTGGCATATGATCCCCAATCAAAGGTAGCCTGTGAGACACTGGTGACCACCGGTCAGGTGGTCCTTGCCGGTGAAGTGAAGTCAAAAACCTATGTAGATGTGGCGGAGGTGGCACGTCAGGTGATTGCAAAAGTTGGTTATACCAAGAGTGAATACCGCTTTGAAGCGCAGTCCTGTGGCGTCTTCTCCAGTATCCACGAACAGTCAGACGATATCAACCGCGGTGTGGATGCCGAGGTGCAGGGTGCAGGCGACCAGGGGATGATGTTTGGCTATGCCACCAACGAGACGGAGAATTACATGCCGCTGCCCATTGACCTGAGTCATGCTCTTGTGCAGGAGCTGGCCAACATCCGCAAGAACCAGCCGGATCTCATGCCCTACCTGAGGCCTGATGCCAAGTCGCAGGTGACGGTAGAGTATAACGAAGAGGGGGTCCCCCAGCGCATCGATACCATTGTGATCTCTACACAGCACGATGAGTTCGAACAGCCGCGTAACGACAGCGAAGAGGCGCAGCTGGAAGCCGACAGGAAGATGCAGTCGCGCATCCGGTCGGATGTGAAGACGATTCTGATCCCGCGTGTGAAGGCACAATACAGGGGGAGAAAGGATATCCACAAACTGTTCGAGGGGGAGATTACCTATCATGTCAATCCAACCGGTAAGTTCGTGATTGGTGGCCCCCATGGCGATACCGGTCTCACCGGGAGGAAGATCATCGTCGACACCTATGGCGGGAAAGCGCCGCACGGTGGGGGTGCTTTCTCCGGGAAGGATCCCTCGAAAGTGGACCGGTCGGCAGCCTATGCAGCCCGCTATATAGCCAAGAACATGGTGGCAGCCGGTGTTGCTGATGAGATGTTGATTCAGCTCTCCTATGCCATCGGCGTGGAGAAACCGATCAGTGTCAATGTGAACACTTTCGGGAAGAACAACGTGAAGTTGTCGGACGGGGAGATCGCCAAAAAAATCAGCACCATGTTTGATCTGAGTCCCCGCGCCATTGAACGAGAGTTGAAGCTGCGCAATCCCATCTATTTTGAAACGGCATCCTATGGACACATGGGACGTACACCGCAGAAAGTGAAAAAGGAGTTCAACTCCCGCTATATGAAAGACCCGATAAGGATGGAGGTTGAGCTATTTACCTGGGAGGCACTGAATCATGTGGAGACGATCAGAAAAGAATTCGGATTATAGTGTACGTGTCTATTGTGGCTCCAGCGAACAGATAAGAGCGGTCAATACCCAGGCGGCTATCCGTCTGGGTGAACTGTTTGCCCGGAACGGCTCACCTGTATCAATGGTGCCGGCAGGCTGGGATTGATGGGTGCACTGGAGGAGTTGTATGCGGGAACCGTACCGGGAGATGTGGCGTGTGGCTGACAACGCCGGGGAGGTGCTCACCCTGCTGGAAGATTTTCCCGATTGGAACCCTATGTTTGATAAGAATACCCAAAAAGAGTCGTAACTTTGTGGCAAGTGACCTGATGATTAAGGATGAGACAACTGACCATCATTCCCGATACTGTTCCACCCCTTCCCTTTCACCTGATGAGAGCCGAAGGGGATTCTCTCATGTCTCTCCCCTTGCAACCGCACTTCGGAGCATTTGAATATCTTCCAACAGACAGCAGCCGACTTTACTTCGTGGCTGATTCAGTGACAGACCGATCCCTGCAGATGATCAGCGGCTTTCATGCCGGCGATCCGTTACCCTATTCACCCCTGCTACAGGGGTTCTTTTTTCTGCTCTTACTGCTCTGCTTTCTCTTGTTTGCCATCTTCTACCGTACCGAGGGCAGCTCTTTACAGAGCAGTTTCAGGAATCTTTTTTCACTGGGCAGATCAGCCCCCCAGGTCAGAAAGGAGCAGGTGACAACAACCGAAGCATGGAGTGAGCTTTTCTTGATTTTCCAGACGGTGATGATTGTCAGTATGTTGGTTTTTCAAGGCTTCTGGAATAAAGGGATCTCAACACTTGAAATTGCCAATCAACTGGAGCTGTTTGTATTGATCATGGGTGTGGTCACGTTTCTTACAGCTTTGAAAGTGCTTTCATACAGGCTGATAGGAACATTCTTTCTCTCCGCCGACCTGAAAAACTGGGTCAAACAATATACCCGGATGCTGGGACTGATTGGAATTGTTCTGTTTCTGCCGGCTGCCTGTTTTATCTTCCTGCCGGAATGGAAAGAGGTCCTGTTGATCTTCTTCGTTCTCATTTTTCTGATCACCCGTCTGGTCATAATCATCGGGTTATTAAATATTTTTGTTAAAAATAAAATCGGAGGGTTCTATTTTTTTGTGTATCTTTGCGGCACTGAAATTGCGCCCTGGTTGATGCTCTATAAAGGAGTCCTTTCAATGATAAATATTGCTGGAATAAATATTGTATGAACGCCCGGAAAGTAAAAAAAATACTGATTTCACAACCCAAGCCAAACAGCGAGAAATCACCCTATTATGATCTCGCCGAGAAGTATCATCTGGAGATTCACTTTTACCCCTTTATCAAGGTTGAACGTGTCTCATTGAAAGAGTTTCGGCAACAACGAATCAATATCCTCGACTTCACGGCTGTAATTTTTACAGCTCGTACCGCAGTAGATAAGTTTTTCTCCATTTGCGAAGAGATGAAGATTACCATCCCCGAAACCATGAAGTATTTCTGTGTGTCGGAGACTGTTGCGCTCTATCTGCAGAAGTATATCCTTTACCGGAAGAGGCGGATTTTTTTTAGCCAGACCGGTAAGATAGACGGACTCAGCACTGCTTTCACCAAGCATGCCAAGGAGAAGTTTCTTTTACCTGTTCCGGAGGAGCACAACGATGAGATCTCTAACTTCCTCGATGAAAAAAAAATCAACTATACCAAAAGTGTGATGTACCGCACGGTCAGCAATCAATTTGAGCCGGGTGAGAAGCTCGATTATGATATGATCATCTTCTTCAGCCCGTTGGGCATTCATTCACTCCTCTCCAATTTCCCTGACTTCAAACAGGGAGACATGGCCATCGGCTGTTTTGGCAGTGCAACAGCCAAAACGGTGCAGGAGTTGGGTCTGCGTCTCGATTGTGTGGCTCCACAGCCCGATTATCCTTCCATGGCAGCTGCACTGGAAGCATTCATCAAGGAGAACCATAAGAACCATAACTGACTCAGCTGAAGAGTCTCTCTCCGGGTTAAAAATCCAACTTGAAAACAACTATTCCGACTCCTCCTCCAGGTCGGGGTGCCAGGCTCTGGGCGCCTCCAGTGTCGGGAATATCTTTCTGACATTCTTTGCGATGCGCAGTGAGAATTGCTCCGGGTCCATGTTGAGTGAACGGGCGGCCTGCTGGTACACATCGCGGATCGACATCTCATCCTCATCGGTTTCGCAGAAGAGTGCATCGAGCGGAATCAGTTGCATTGAGGCCACATTGATCTGGTCACCTACTGAGAATAGGAAGCCCTCCCGGATCAACCGCTCTGTCAACTCGGGCTTGCCGTGATAACCGTGGATGATCCAGGGTTGTGTGGGGCGGGTCTCACGTTTCACCCCTATCAGCTCCTCCCATGCTTTCACACAGTGGATAATCACCGGTTTACGGAGTCTCTCCGACAGCTCGATATGCTTTTTGAAGACCGGGATCTGTATCTCGAAAGAGGGCCCTTTGAGTCGGTCCAGCCCGGTTTCGCCGATGGCGATGATACGTGGGTTGGGTGCGATCTCGTTCAGATAGGCCATCTGTGTGTCACTGTCTTCCGAGTACCAGGGATGGATGCCACAGGAGAAAGCGTGACGGTTGTATGATTCTTTGGCTACTTCAAACTCAAGGGGGTAAACATCGAAGATACACGAGTGATAGGGATCATCGTTTTCCTCGAGAAAAATCTGGTGTGTGTGTACGTCGTAATATTCCATACGTTATTGTTCCTCTGCTTTCGACTTCTCTTTCCTGTGGCGGGGTTCCGGTACGGGATCGTAACCCGATCCTCCCCAGGGATTGCAACTCAATATGCGTTTTGCTGACAAGTAGAACCCTCTGAAAGGGCCATGTTTCTTCAATGCTTCAATCGTATATTGCGAACAGGTGGGGGTGTAACGACAGCTGGGCGGCATGAGCGGGGAGATGGCAGCCCGATAGAAATAGACGGGAAGCAATAAGATCCACGTCAATAAAGCTTTTAATGGTTTCACGCTGTTGTTGGTTGATTGATTCTTCCCAGTTCCCTGATCGCTTTCACGATCCCTTTCTCAACCGTGTCAAAGTCACTCAGCTCATCTTTGACATAGATGAATGCCACCTCCAGATGCATTTCACCTCCTTTTAACCGGTCGGTGAGAAGCTGCTTGTGCTGCCGGTAAGCTTCCCTTGTCAATCTTTTCATACGGTTGCGGTCTATAGCCCGTTTCAATCTCTTTTTCGGGATAGTGACCAGCACAGATGCCAGGGTGTTGTAAGCTGCTGCATCCTCATTCAACCATACCACCCTGAATGGGTAGGCCATGAAAGAATCACCTTTGGCGAAGAGGAATTCAATCCTTTTGTCACCGCTGATCCGTTCCTTTTTTGCAAGTCTGAACCGCTCTCTTTCGTTCATAGATAAAAGCATTCCTCCGAAAGCAATTACGGGACAAAGATAACTTTTTTTGGTTGTAAATTAGGATAAATGAGAAAAAAAAATGAACAGTAGATTGTCTCTTCAATATCTACCGGATCTGTTTGCTACTTACGGCCGAAGTCTGCCGGTATCTCTCCCCATTGTTTTGTTTCCCATTTCAGGATTGGATTGCTGTAATGGTTTTCCCGCAGCCACTTTTCTGCCCGGGCGATCCATTCGAACAACTGCTTGTTCTGTTCTGTCTGTTTCAGTTTGGTGTTACACTTTTTCTTTTCCACCCATTTGAGCGCATTCACACTGTCGGTGTAGATCGGTGTCGGCTTATCGCTCTTCTGCAATAGCGCAAGGGCATGCACAATGGCCAGAAACTCACCAATGTTGTTGGTCCCCTCCGCGATAGGTCCTACGCGAAAGAGCTCCACGCCATCTTCAACCCATACACCCCGATACTCCATTCTTCCGGGGTTACCGCTGCAGGCCGCATCTACCGCCAGGCTCTGCCTGATGAAAGATGAATGAGAGGAGGATACCTTCCGGTGCTCCTTTTCCTTCGGTGCAAGGTGTTTCCAGGGGTTGTCATTGAATGCCTGTTCAGCCTCGGCAAGCGATGGGAATGATTTATACAGCGCATGATCATACCCTGCAACCTGTGCCTTGCAGGCTTCCCATGAGTCGTATATCCCGGGCTTCACCCCTTGCCACACCACGTAGTACTTTTTCTGTGCCATGCCTCAAATAGTTACATCGATTCGAGGAGGTAAGGCGTCAGATCTTTTTCTGTCACCGGGTCGAGCGGTTTCTCCTCGATGGAGATGATGCTATCGACGATGAACCTGGTATAGCCCCGCCAGGGAATAGAGGCGAAATATTCGCGATAGTGCAGTTGAACCATCTTGCCACTGGCAACCATCAATCGCTGAGCGATCTCTTTGTCAACCACCGAGAAGTTGAACGGGTTAGACTGGGTACCCCCCGGCTTATCGGCGCGAAAACCCGATTGGATCAATTCCCCTTCATAGGTCTTGAAAACCACTCCCTTGTAAACCACATAATTCAGCTCGCCCGATTTCACTCCTGTTCCAAACACGTAGTAGTAACGGACATATACAAATATCCCGAGTGCAAGGATCAGGATGCCAAGAAAGAGGGTCCATCCCTTGCGGCTCTTTTTCTTCTTTGGAGTCAGGTCGTCCATATGTTGTCTTTTATTGAGAGGGTAAAGGTACATCATTTTCGCGCTGTTCAGGCGAAGAAAGGTGTAAAAAATGGATGTTTTTAGCCTATTTTGTCTTAACTTTGTGGAAAGGTACAACCCGCCTGTTTACCTTGAAGAAGTGGATCCAGTCAGATTTAAAATGTTATTCATGAAAAAGTTGTTTTTTTTTCTGGTCCTGTTGCTGAGCACAGGAGCAATGACGGCACAGCGTGCGTATCAGTTTGAGGTGATTAAGGAGAACCCTGTCACCTCTGTGAAGAACCAGTCGAGCACCGGCACCTGCTGGAGTTTTTCCGGCGTCGGCTTTCTTGAGTCGGAGCTCCTCCGTATGGGAAAAGGAGAATATGATCTCTCCGAGATGTATATTGTGAGAAGGAACTACGAGGAAAAAGCATTAAAACATGCGCGTCTGCATGGCAACCTCAACTTCGCTCCCGGTGGATCCTTTGCAGATGTGGTTGAGACCCTCGATGATTTCGGGGTGATGCCTGATGAGGCTTACAATGGTCTTCACTACGGTTCGGAGACACATAACCATGGAGAGCTGGACAGGATACTGAAAAGTTACATGGATGGAGTGATCAGTGCCAAAAACCTCTCGCCTGTCTGGAACAAAGGTATCTCCGGAATCCTCGACAGTTACCTGGGGGAAGTGCCTCAAACATTTATCTACGACGGAAAGGAGTACACACCTTATACTTTTGCCGATGAGCTGGGACTGAATCAGGAGGATTATATCTCACTCACCTCATTCACCCATCACCCCTTTTATCAGCCTTTTGCCATTGAAGTCCCTGACAACTGGCGCTGGGCGCTTTCATACAACCTGCCCATGGGTGAACTGATGGAGGTGATGGAACATGCGGTGATGGAGGGCTACACGATTGCCTGGGCTTCTGATGTGAGTGAAGCAGGTTTCTCCCGCAATGGCATTGCCATCATACCCGATGAGGATGCTCCCGGGAATGCCGGCAGTGACCAGGCCAAATGGCTCGATCTCAGCAGCCGCGAACGGGATGCCGAGATCAGGACACGCATCGGTAAGCAGCTGTTGACTGAGAAAGAGATCACGCAGGAGATGCGGCAACAGTCGTTCGATAACTATGAGACCACCGATGACCATGGCATGCAGATCTACGGGATTGCCCAGGATCAAAATGGAAACAAATTCTTCATGGTGAAGAACTCATGGGGTGAGACAGGACCCTACAAGGGGCACTGGTACGCATCATACCCATTCGTCAGTTACAAGACCCTGAGCATCGTGCTGCACAAGGATGCACTCCCGAAGGCAATCGCCCGGAAACTGGGCTTCTGAGGAAACGGATCTACTTTCACCATCTATGCAGATAGCTGAACTCTATTCGTTGTTCCTCCAATATCCGTTGGTGACCACCGACTCCCGGATGTGTGAGAAGGACTCCATCTTCTTTGCCCTCAAAGGGGCGCGTTTTAATGGCAATCAGTATGCCGAAAAAGCCCTGGAAGCGGGTTGTGCCTATGCCGTAGTGGATGAGTGGCCCGAAGGGGTGGCAGCTGATGAGCGGATCATCCGGGTGGATGACGTGCTTCAATCGCTTCAGCAGCTGGCAACCTGCCATCGCCGGAAACTGAAGATACCGGTGATTGGTATTACCGGTACCAACGGTAAGACCACCACAAAGGAGCTTATTGCCGTGGGACTTGCCCGCAAGTTCAAGGTGGCCTACACTCAGGGAAACTTCAACAACCATATCGGTGTACCGCTCACCCTGCTCTCCATGAACCAATCGCATGAGATCGCGGTGGTGGAGATGGGGGCCAATCACCCGGGTGATATTCGCCAGTTGTGCGAGATTGCTGAGCCCGACTACGGGCTGATCACCAACGTGGGGCAAGCCCACCTGGAGGGTTTCGGCACCTTCGGGAAGCTCGTTGCCACCAAGGGGGAATTGTATGATTACATCCGTGCACACGGGGGCAAAGTGTTTGTGAACAGGGAGAATAAGATCCTCTATGATCTCTCCGAGGGCATGGACCGGATCCTTTATGGCAGGGACGACCCCTCGCTGTTTGCCTCCGGCACCCTCGGCGATGCCACCCCTTTCATGGCGTTCGACTGGCACCGCTCCGACCGCTCCTACCGGGTCCGTACCCGCCTGGTGGGTGCGTACAATTTCGACAATGCAATTGCTGCTGTGGCCGTCTGCAGTTTTTTTGGCATCGATGGCGAGAGCATCAGCAACGCCCTGGAGACATATGAACCCAGTAACCATCGGTCACAGTTCAGACGCACGGAGCAAAACGACCTGATTATTGACGCCTACAACGCCAACCCAACCAGCATGCATGCCTCGGTGGAATTCTTCGCTTCGATACCCACCTCCCTGCCCAGGATGGTGATCCTGGGTGAGATGAAAGAGCTGGGTGAGGTGCGTGATGAGGAGCATAAGAAGCTGGTGCACTACCTGAGAGAGCTGGCATTCGACCGGGTGTACCTGGTGGGAGAAGCTTTTCGGAAGTGGGTTGTCCCGTCTGACGCGTTTCTATGCTTCACCGATGTGGATGAGCTCATCGGTGAGCTATGCAGGGAGCCGGTGCGTGAACATTATATCCTCCTCAAAGGATCCCACTCGCTGCACCTGGAGAAAGCAATCGACTATCTGTAAGTGTTCACTCAAAAGTCACACTTAGCAGCGCTATTTCCGATTGGGTGCCGATCCGATATTGAGGTCCTACCAGCCCGATGCCGGAGGTAACATAGATGTGTGTGTCACCTTTTTTCTTGTACCCGTGTGCCACTTCGAAGACCCAGTCGGTGAGGAGATTGCCCGGGAATGCCTGCCCATGGTGTGTATGTCCGAAGAGCGCAATATCGACACCCGCATTGGCCTCCTCAGCCAGGTTATCGGGTGTGTGGTTCAGCAGGATCACCGGTCTTGAGCGATCCACCTCCTCATCCTGGAGGATCTGTTCTGTTGTTTTCCGGTGAGTGATCACCCTGTCTTCCCGTCCCACCACATAGAAAGCACTGTCGATCAGCAACGCCCTGTCACGCAATACGGTGATACCTGCTTCGTTCAGCAGGGCAATCTTATCCTCACTATCGTGACGGTACTCGTGGTTGCCTGTACAGGTATATACACCAAGTGGTGCGGAGAGGCGACGGAGCTCCTGATCCATCCCCTGCCGCAATACCGGTTCGATCTGTGAGTCGAAGATGTCACCCACGAAAAGGATCATATCGGCCTGTTGCGCCATGATCAGATCCACAAAACGGCGTGTGTGGCTGCGGTCAATCATCCATCCCAGGTGCAGATCGCCAACCACGGCTATGCGTAGTGAGTCCTGATTGCCAGCTTGCTTCTGCACCCTGATGGGAACCTGCTGCACCACCGGGTGCATAAAGCGGTACCTCCCATGCGCCATGATACCCGCAACCAGTATCACCGGCAGGATGAAAAGGAGGATTCTTCTTTTTGGTGGGGAGTGACGCAGGAAATAGAAAGGACGACGCAGCTGACCCAGCACAACCAGTGTGATCAGGTCGATGATCAGCCAGAGTCCGCCGCTGTAAAGGAGGAAGAGCATCCAGCTGGTGCCCATCACCCGGATATGTTGCACCAACGGCTCGGGCAGATAACGGTAGAAAAAGAATCCAGTCACGTAAATCAGCAACTCGCTGGCAAATATAACTGCAAGTATCAGTCGTGCCCTCTTTCTTCCTTCAAAAGCATGCCATCCCTTGAAGAATACCAACACGTTGAGGGTAAGATGAATGATGAGGGCGTTGATCAATGCACGCATAAACCTGATCGTTGAGAAAAATTAGAGACTGAGGAAAAGGGAGACCCATAGTGGAACCGTGAAATCAATCACCATCCCATGGAATAATGCCACCACCACATACTCCTGACCCGCGTAACGGGTGATAATCGGCAGGGTGGTATCCATCGTGGTGGCGCCTCCTGCTGAGATGGGTGCGAGGGGGCCAAAATAACGGACCATCCAGGGTGCAAGGATAAGAACACTGAACTCACGCATAATGTTCGCCAGCAGCGCCAACGTCCCCAGCTCAGCACCCCTGAAGCCGGTGATCAGGATGCTCGAGAGCGAGTAATAGGCAAATCCGGCACCCACGCTCAGACAATCGGTCAGGCTCCGGCCCGGGAGCAACAGGCTGATGAGTGAGACACCGGCGAAAGTGCCGAGGGTGGTTGCAACCGGCAGCAGCATTATTTTTGCACCATAGCGTCCCAGGACCCTGAACATGTTCCTGCCTGAGCCAATTTGTATCCCCACCAGAAAAAGCAACAGGTAAAGAATACCCCTTGAGATACGTTCATCCTGAAGGAGCTCCGGCAACACTCCCGTGATTGCCAGGGTCACTCCTGCAACAAAAAGAAGCAGATAGGCGAGGGTTTGTTTCATCTCTTTCTTCCGTTATCTTTTCCAGGTTGCAGAGAATCATTGTCATGATGTTGAAACAGCCTCTTGTACAACCAGCGGGCCGCCATGAGACTACCCAGCGTGCCACCCAGGGTTAGCAAGAATGCATCCATACCGATCGTAGCAAAACGGTTCACCACCTGCTGGTTACTGCCCACAGTGATTCCCAGAAAGAAGAGCAGCAGCATGATCACCATGCTAAGCATCATACCGGTTTTTTTTACAATCTTCTTTTGGCGTAGCAGGTAGCCGACTGCGATACCACCCAGAATTGAGAGGAAAACAGGGATTATTGTCATTGGTCGCATGTTTTTTGCAAAAATAGTGAAAAAATGTGATTTACTTTACTAATTATTCGTAAGGCTCTACCTCCCCGGGATGCCTGTTTACGATTTAATATGTACTTTTAACGCTTCGAGTCAGTAAACAAAAATCAATTTTCAATGCAACCAACCTATTTGCTCATCCTGTTCCATCTCCTTGCAGCGATCTCACTTGCCGGCACTGTTACCGTCAAAGGCAGACTGGTGGCTGAGACGGACAAGGAGGCACTCCCCTATGCCACCATTTCTGTGGCCATGGAGGAGGCACCCGAGAAGGTGATTCGTAAGTTGGCTACCGATGAGACCGGCACTTTTGAGACCAGTCTGGCGCCGGGCAACTATCTCTTCACCTTTTATTTTGTAGGCATGGCTGAAACCGTGAAAAGGGCAGAGATCACAGCCTCTCAGGAGCTGTACGACATGGGGGTGATCACCATGAGTGAGAGCAGCAGGTTGCTGGATGAGCTGAGTGTGACAGCCCAGGCGCCGCTGGTGAAAGTGGAGATTGACAAGCTCACCTATAGCGCCAAGGATGATCCCGAGGCCTCCACCTCCAGCGTACTGGATCTGTTGCGTAAGGTACCGCTGGTCACCATCGACGGAGAGGAGAACATACAGCTGAAAGGCTCCTCTAACTACAAGATCTACATCAACGGTAAACCCTCCAACATGATCTCATCCAACCCTGCACAGGTGCTCAAGAGCATGCCTGCCAGCAGCATCAAGGATGTGGAGGTGATCACCGATCCCGGTGCCAGGTATGATGCTGAGGGGGTTGGCGGCATCATCAACATCATCACCGACAAGCGTGTGGACGACGGTTACAGCGGGTCTGTGGGAGCCAACGCCGATACCTTTGGCGGCTATGGTGGCAATGCCTATCTGGCCACCAGATATGGTAAGCTGGGTTTCACCGGCAACGCCTCCTATTTTCACCATGCCCAACCGGTTTCAGCGTCGGAGTTCACCCGTGAGGAGTTCAATCCTCAAAACATGCTGATGCAGAAAAGCAGCAGTGAGAGTGACGGCAACGGTTATTTTCTGAATGGGGCACTCAGTTACGAGCCCGATACGGCGAATCTTTTCAACCTCTCTCTCTCCCGCTTTATCGGTAAGTTCAACTCCCGCTCCTCGCTGGAGGCTCTATCGGAGGGTAGCCGTCCCTATAGCTATAACTCACAGAGTAGCAGCACCTCTCAATTTGGAGGGATGAACCTCGCGGCGGACTATCAGCACAATTTCAAGCGAAAAGGGGAGCTGTTGACTTTTTCCTACCGTTTCGAACATGATCCCAATGACAGTGAATATGACAATGAATATAACGATGTGGAGGGTGAGTTCTACAATTATACCGACGGCTATCGGCTCAGAAGCAAGAACAAGGCCGGAGGGGATGAGCATACCGGGCAGGTGGACTACGTGAACCCGCTGAATGGCAAGCACAACATTGAAGCGGGCATGAAGTATATCTTCCGCGACAACAGTAGCCGCGGGAATCATCTTGTGGATCCGGGCGATGGGAACTGGCAGCCAGACAGCAACCGGCTCAATGACCTCGATCACCTGCAACGCATCACATCGGGATATGCCGGATACACTTATAAAGCAGGAAAAATGGGAGTGAAGGTGGGATTGCGAGGGGAACATACCAATCAGGAGATTCACTACATGAGCAGCGTCCTGGATACTGTTGTACACACCTCATTTTTCGACCTGGTACCCTCATTCACCCTTTCATACCAGTTGGGGATGACACAGACCCTGCGAGGCGGGTACAACATGCGTATCTCCCGTCCCGGTATCTGGTACCTCAACCCCTACATCAACGATTTGGATCCCAGCAACATCAGTTATGGCAATCCTGAACTGGATGGTGAGCAGCAACACAATTTCAACATCAATTATGGCTCTTTCTCTCAGAAACTCAACTTCAACGCAACCCTCAGCTACGCTTTTACCCGTAACGCCGTAACGCGTTACAGCTTCATACAAGATGGGGTGACACATAGCACCTACGACAACATCGGGCGCAACCAGATGCTGGGAACCAATCTTTATATGAGCTGGATGCCCACACAGATGATCCGCACTTATCTGAATGGCGGGGTCAGCTACACTGATATCCAGAGCACAGAAAATGATCAGCTTCGAAACAGTGGATTCTCCGGTCGGGCTTTCGGGGGACTCACCTGGACCCTGCCCAGGGATGTGAGGCTGGGTGCCAATGGCGGACTATTCCTGAATCAGGTGCAACTGCAGACCGATCAATCCCCCTACTACTTCTACTCTTTCAGTGTGATGAAGAGCATGCTGAACAAGAAACTGGATCTCTCACTCAATATTCAGAACTTTCTCACAAAGTCGCAGAAGATGACCAGAACCACTACCGGTCCCGGTTTCCGCCAGGAGAGCATCAACTATCAACCGATGCGTAACCTTCGTCTGAGTGTTACCTATCGATTTGGAGAGCTGAAGTCATCGATGAAACGTGTGCAGCGGAGAATCGTGAATGATGATGTGATGGACGGGGGGAGTGGCACCACGCAGGGTGAAAGTTCCGGTACGGTTACAGGACAGTGATTGCCGGATGAAATAAAAATGCTATATTTGAGGGCTGTTGTACCTCCCCCTATTTCCTGGGGGAGGAGAGCAGTTTTCTATTCTGCACGAAGCATGAGAATTGACATTATCACTGTTTTACCCGAGATGATTGAGGGTGCGCTTCATACCAGTATCCTGAAGAGAGCCCAGGAGAAGGGTCTGGCTCAGTTCGGGCTGCACAATCTGCGTGACTATTCGCTCGACAAGCACCGCAGGGTGGATGATTATCCCTATGGGGGTGAAGCGGGAATGGTACTGCAGATCGAACCGATTGACCGGGCTATCTCCCACCTGAAAGCAGAACGTGATTATGATGAGGTGATCTTCACCACCCCCGATGGGGAGCAGTTCACCCAACCGATTGCCAATGAGCTGTCGCTGATGCAGAACATCATCATTCTCTGTGGGCATTACAAGGGGGTTGATTACCGGGTGAGAGAGCATCTCATCACCCGCGAGATATCGATCGGCGACTTTGTGCTGACAGGTGGTGAGCTGGCTGCCGCCATGATCGCAGATGCAGTGGTGCGTCTGATCCCCGGTGTGATCGGCGATGAGCAGTCGGCTCTCTCTGATTCGTTTCAGGATGGGTTGCTGGCACCGCCTGTTTATACGCGTCCCGCTGAATATAAGGGATGGAGGGTCCCCGATGTGCTGCTCTCGGGGCATGAACGGAAGATACAGGAGTGGCGCCTGGAGCAGTCGGCCGAACGTACGCATCGCCTGCGTCCCGATTTGACGGGTCGGAGATAGAGGGGGTTGTTCATCTTTTGATTACCTTTACGGCAAGAATCAAGAATAGTGACAAGAGAGAGATTATGAAAGGCATTGTATTGGCCGGAGGTTCCGGCACACGACTCTATCCCATCACCAAAGGAGTCTCCAAGCAACTGTTACCTGTCTTCGACAAGCCGATGGTTTACTATCCCATCTCGGCATTGATGCTTGCCGGCATCAGGGAGATATTGATCATCTCCACTCCGGCCGACCTGCCCGGGTTCCGCCGGCTGCTGGGTGATGGATCCGATTACGGCCTCTCCTTCACCTATGCCGAGCAGCCCTCTCCCGATGGTCTGGCCCAGTCGTTCCTGATTGGTCGCTCCTTCATCGCGGATGATGCCGTCTGCCTGGTGTTGGGGGACAACATCTTTTACGGTCACGGGTTCCCATCCATGCTGAGCAAAGCAGCCGAGGATGCAGCGCTGAGAGATCAGGCAACCGTGTTCGGTTATTATGTGCAGCACCCAGAGCAATATGGAGTGGCACACTTCAACGACCGTGGCGAAGTGCTGGGTATCGAGGAGAAACCGGTTCAACCCAAATCAAACTGGGCGGTCACCGGTCTCTATTTCTATCCCAACAGTGTAGTTGAGATCGCAGCAGCTGTCAAACCTTCCGCACGTGGTGAGCTGGAGATTACCTCGGTAAACCAGGCATACCTGGAGAGAGGGACCCTGCAGCTGCAACGCTTTGGACGAGGGTTTGCCTGGCTCGATACCGGGACACACGACTCCCTCGCGGAGGCCTCAACCTTTATAGAGGTACTGGAAAAACGACAGGGACTGAAGATTGCCTGTCTGGAGGAGATTGCCTGGAACAACGGTTGGATCAGTGACGAGGATCTGAAACGAATCGCTGAGCCGATGAAAAAGAACCAGTATGGGCAGTACCTCCTTCGGCTGATCGAAACCAGGTAATTTACCCCGATTTATCGGGACAGCTGACAGCTAAAAAAATGAACGTACTGAAAACCAATATTGAAGGAGTGCTGATCATCGAACCCAGGGTATTTGGCGATGAGAGAGGCTACTTTTTCGAATCTTACTCACAAAGGGAGTTTGAGGAGAAAGTGTGTAAAACCCTGTTTGTGCAGGACAACGAAAGCAAGTCGGTATATGGTGTGATGAGGGGGTTGCACTTTCAGAAGCCTCCCTTCGCGCAGGCCAAACTGGTGCGTGTGGTGAAGGGCCGGGTGCTCGATGTGGCCGTCGATATCCGTGAGGGGTCACCCACCTACGGTCAGTATGTCAGCACCGAGCTGACCGGTGAGAACAAGCGACAGCTCTTCATCCCGCGTGGTTTCGCGCATGGCTTCGTTGTGCTGAGTGAAGAGGCGCTGTTCCAGTATAAGTGCGACAACTACTATGCTCCCGGTTATGAGGGAGCCATCCGCTGGGATGATCCCAAGCTTGGAATCGACTGGAAGCTGCCGCTGGAAGATATCATTCTCTCCGAAAAAGATAAAAACAATCCGCTGTTATGAAGAACATACTGATCACCGGAGGTGCCGGCTTTATCGGCTCACATGTGGTGCGCCGCTTCGTGAACCATTATCCCGGTTACCGGATCATCAACCTCGATAAGCTCACCTATGCCGGCAACCTCTCCAACTTAGACGATGTATCAGCGAAGCCTAACTACCACTTCGTTCAGGCAGATATCTGTGACTATGAGCAGATGAGAGAGATCTTCTCTCAACATGCCGTTGAGGGGGTGATCCACCTGGCGGCGGAGAGTCACGTGGATCGCTCCATCACCGATCCCTTTTCCTTTGCCCGCACCAACGTGATGGGAACGCTCAATCTGCTGCAGGCAGCACGCGAGCAATGGAATGGCAGGACTGAGGACCGGCTTTTTTATCATGTCTCTACCGACGAGGTTTATGGTGCATTGCCACTGGAGGGTGGGTTCTTCACAGAGGAGAGCCGCTATGAGCCGCACAGCCCCTATTCTGCCTCCAAGGCCTCCTCCGATCACTTCGTAAGGGCCTACCATGACACCTACGGGTTGCCGGTGGTGATATCCAACTGCTCCAACAATTACGGTCCAAACCAGTTCCCCGAGAAGCTGATCCCTCTTTTCATTCAGAATATCCGTCACAACAGGCCACTGCCGGTTTACGGCAAGGGCGAGAACGTACGAGACTGGCTCTACGTGGAGGATCATGCGGCTGCCATCGATCTGATCTTTCACCGGGGAAAGAAGGGTGAGACCTATAACATTGGCGGATGGAACGAGTGGCGCAACATCGACTTGATCCGCCTGCTGATCAGGATTGTGGATCGCCAGCTGGGTCGCCCTGCCGGCACCTCCGATCCTCTCATCACCTATGTCACCGACCGTGCGGGGCATGATCTGCGCTATGCCATCGATGCCACCAAGCTTAAGAATGAACTCGGTTGGGAGCCCTCTTTCCAATTTGAAGAGGGTATCGAGAAGACGGTGCAGTGGTATCTCAATCACGAGCAGTGGCTCGAGGATATTGCCAGCGGAGCTTATCAGCAAAAATAAGTGACATCTATTCTATTTTCCGATTTTTTTCCCTGTCTCAACCATCGGCTCCTGTATGGTCGTTTTTTGCTATCTTTGTAGCCTGTAAGAAACAACCGGAAAAGTAAAAAAATATGGTAATAGCAGTAGATTTCGACGGAACCATCGTCGAACATGAATATCCCGCCATTGGCAAGCCTGTTCCGTTTGCCATCGAAACGCTCCTCCAATTACAGAAAGACAACCACAAACTGATCCTCTGGACCGTCCGTGAGGGGCAACTGTTGCAGGATGCCATTGATTATTGCGCCGAGCGGGGACTCTATTTTTACGCTGAAAATGCCAGTTATCCCGGTGAGGATAGAGAAAAAGCCCCCCGTAAACTGAGAGCCGATCTCTTTATAGACGACCGTAACCTGGGCGGATTACCGGACTGGGGTGTGATCTACAACGCGGTGAATGCTACCGTGAACAATGGAAATGCCCTGCAGATCATGGCGGGCTCATCAGCGATGCCGGAACCGAAGCAACGGCGCGGATTGTTCGGATTGAATCGTCGCAGATAAAAAAATGTTATCGCTGTCCCGCCAGAATGAAAATGTTCATTACCTTTGCGCCATCTTTTACTTACAAATCATAACAGCATGCAACAAGACAGGCAACTCTTTGAGATCATTGGAAAAGAGAAAGAGAGACAATTGAAAGGGATCGAGCTGATTGCTTCGGAGAACTTTGTGAGTGAGCAGGTGATGCAGGCCATGGGGTCGGTGCTCACCAACAAGTATGCCGAGGGTTATCCCGGAAGAAGATATTACGGCGGATGCGAAGTGGTTGATTTGAGCGAACAGCTTGCCATTGACCGGTTGAAGGAGATTTTTGATGCCGAATGGGCCAATGTGCAGCCGCACTCCGGCGCACAGGCCAACGCCGCCGTCTTCCTGGCTTGCCTGAAAGCGGGAGAGAAGTTCCTCGGATTGAATCTTTCGCACGGCGGTCACCTTTCACACGGCTCTCCCGTAAATTTCTCCGGTTTGATGTTTCAGCCTGTCGCCTATAATGTACGCGAAGAAGACCAGCGGGTAGATTACGACCAACTGGAATCACTGGCACGCTCCGAACGGCCAAAACTGATCATCGCGGGCGCATCGGCCTATTCGCGCGAATGGGACTATGCCCGCATCCGCAGGGTGGCCGATGAGATCGGTGCCATCTTCATGGTGGATATGGCGCATCCTGCGGGACTGATTGCGGCAGGCTTGCTGGAGAATCCGCTCAAGCACGCACATATTGTTACTTCTACCACCCACAAGACACTGCGTGGGCCTCGTGGCGGCGTGATACTGATGGGAAAGGATTTCGAGAATCCCTGGGGGCTCACCACGCCCAAAGGGGAGGTGAAGATGATGTCGGCACTGCTGGATTCGGCGGTTTTCCCGGGAATGCAGGGAGGTCCCCTGGAGCACGTGATTGCCTCTAAAGCAGTTTCGTTTTATGAAGCGCTGCAACCGGAATACAAAACTTATCAGACACAGGTTCAAAAAAATGCAGCCGTGATGGCCCAGGCATTTGCTGACAAGGGTTACAACGTGGTATCGGGGGGTACCGACAACCACATTGTTCTGGTTGATTTGCGAACAAAATTTCCCGGCCTGACCGGTAAGGTAGCAGAGAAGATGCTGGTAGAGGCCGATATCACCACCAACAAGAACATGGTGCCGTTCGACAGTCGTTCACCTTTCCAGACCTCCGGCCTGCGTTTCGGTACGCCTGCCATCACCACCCGTGGCGGGAAGGAAGCATTGATGCAGGAGATCGTGGAGATGATCGACATGGTGCTTGCCGATGAGACAAAGATTGCGGTGGTACGCGATCAGGTGAACCGCACCATGCGTCAGTACCCGCTGTTTGCCTGGTGATCCGCTTATGGATGGCAGTCCGACGTGCGTGTCATCATCACAGATGAATCGAGGGGGAATGGTTGAACTGTTCCCCATTTTTATGTATATTTGCACAGAACCGGCAGATGGCCGGGCAACCCCGATGAGCATTCTGCAGACCGATATCCAATATGTTCCCGGTGTGGGACCCAAAAGAGCGGAGATCCTTCAAAAGGAGATCGATGTCTTCACGCTGGGCGACCTGTTGCGCTGGTATCCCTATCGCTACATTGACCGTACGCGGATCTACTACGTGCATGAGATCGACAGCGCCCAGGCTTACATCCAACTAAAAGGGAAGATCACCGCCTTCGAGACGCTCGGTGAGGGACACAAGCGGCGTCTGGTGGCACATTTCACCGACGGCACCGGCTTCGTGGACCTGGTCTGGTTTCAGGGTATCCGTTTTGTGGAGAGCAAGTACAAGCTCAATCAGGAGTATATTGTTTTTGGTAAGCCCACGCTCTTCAATGGGAAGTGGAACATTGCCCACCCCGACATCGATCCTTTCATGAATGAGTCGGACCGTCCTGAGGGTCTCATGGCAATGTACAACACCACTGAGAAGATGAAGAACCATTTTCTCAACTCCCGCGCCATGCAGAAGATCATCACCGCCGCATTCTCGCTCATCAAAGAGCGGTTGCCCGAATCACTCTCCCCCGATGTGGTGCAAGAGGCAGGGTTGATGCCCTTCCACGATGCGCTGGAGAACATTCATTTCCCCAAAACACCCTCCCTGTTGCGTGATGCGGAGTACCGTCTCAAGTTTGAGGAGCTGTTCTATATCCAGCTCAGCATTGTACGTTACGCCTCAGAGCGAAAGGAGAAGCTGAAAGGTTTTGTTTTCGGGAAAGTGGGGGAAAGCCTCCATACCTTTTTCCGGGAACATCTGCCTTTTGAGCTTACCAATGCACAGAAGCGGGTGATCAAAGAGATCCGGCGTGATACAGCTACCGGCCGGCAGATGAACCGCCTGCTGCAGGGCGATGTGGGCAGCGGCAAAACACTGGTAGCGCTCATGTGCATGCTGATTGCCCGCGACAACGGCTTCCAGTCGGCATTGATGTCGCCCACCGAGATCCTGGCATCGCAGCACTACGAGACCTTTACGCGGATGCTGAGAGGGATGAAAGTGCGGGTGGCACTCCTCACTGGCTCCACCCGTAAAAAAGAGCGGGAATTGATTCATGCCGCCCTGCTCAGCGGAGAGATCGATATCCTGATCGGCACCCACGCCCTGATAGAGGATGTGGTGCAGTTCCGAAACCTGGGCTTCGTGGTGATCGATGAGCAGCACCGCTTCGGGGTGGTGCAGCGTGCCAGGCTTTGGGAGAAGAACCGGCAGCCACCGCATGTGCTGGTGATGACCGCCACCCCCATCCCGCGAACATTGGCCATGACGGTCTATGGCGACCTGGATGTGTCGGTGATCGATGAGCTGCCACCCGGACGCAAGCAGGTGCAGACGCTGCATCGCTACGACAAAAAGAGGGGCGCACTCTACCAGTTCATTCGTGAGCAGATCGTGCAGGGACGACAGGTTTACATTGTTTACCCGCTGATAGAGGAGAGCGAGACGCTGGACCTGAAGAACCTGGAGGAGGGGTACCTGCATATCCGGGAAGCCTTTCCGGAATTCAGTGTCTGCAAGATGCATGGTCGGATGAAAGCGGCAGAAAAAGAGGAGGTGATGCGTCGGTTTGTAAACAATGAGGCACAAATAATGGTCTCCACCACCGTCATTGAGGTGGGGGTGAACGTACCCAACGCCACTGTAATGGTGATCGAGAGCGCCCAGCGCTTCGGTCTCTCGCAGCTGCACCAGCTGAGGGGCAGGGTGGGGCGCGGTGCGGACCAGTCTTACTGCATCCTGATCACTCCATACGAACTCTCAGCCGACACCCGCAAGCGGATAGAGATTATGACCGGGACCAACGACGGTTTCGAGATCGCCGAGGCCGATCTGAAGCTGCGGGGACCGGGTGACCTGGAGGGTACGCAGCAGAGTGGCGTTCCTTTCAACCTGCATATCGCCGACCTGGTGCGGGACAATGCCATCCTCTACCGGGCTCGTGAGATCGCGGAAAAGATAATCGACCGGGATCCGCATCTGGCGCAACCGGAACACCTGGTGCTGAAGCAGCAGCTGAGCCGGCTGGCCGGTAATCGGTACGACTGGGGCCGGATCAGTTAACCCCTTGTGATCTCCTCTTTCTCAGCATCCCAGTACATCGTGCGTCCCTCAAGATAGGCACGGGTGCCCATGTGGGCCGTGATCGCCTCTTCAAAGCCGCGGTCGATGTTACAGGAGGGTTGTTGTCCGCTACGGATGCACTCCAGCCACTCACGCAGATGGAGATAGGTGGTATTGTACCGTTTCCCATCCACATAAGAGTAAAGCAATCCCCGTTCAGCGAAGTAGAGCTCGGTGGCAGAGGTAACCGCATCGATGCTCTTGCCCGGCACGTAGTGGTAGAATGGCTCTCCCGGCTTGATGGTGCCGTTGTCGATTTTGTCGCGGTACTGTTCCGAACGGGGATCGATGGTGACCGTGAGGGTGTTGCCCACCTCCATGGTGGCATCGTGGCCCATGATCTTGCGGCTTCTTTTGAACTGGCTGGCCAGGGTGGCCGAGTAGAGCAGGGTCATTCCCCTGTCGGCAAATTCGAACGATGTCTGCAGCACGTCGGGCACCGTACGTCCGTCGCGGAAGAAATAGACCCCTCCTGAGGAGCTGGCAGAGGTGGGGATGCCCAGCTGCATGATCTGGTTCATGGCGTCATACTCATGCGTAAGCAGGTCACCGCTCAGACCGGTGCTGTAATCCCACCAACAGCGCCAGCGGAAGAAGCGCTCCAGGCTGAATTTGTTGCGCGGGTCGGGTCCCACATATCTGGCCAGCCCGGCAGAGGTCATGTAATCCATATACTCTTTCACCCGTTCCGGGTCACCTTCAAACTGTTGCCAGTCGATGGTCTGCGGGTTGGCATCGGGGTGGATGGGGTAGACCCATGCTCCGTTGGGATCGTTGCGGTTGGTGCCTGTCTCGATCAATGTGACCGGCCCCAGCAATCCTTTATTCACGATCTCGCGAGCTCTGGAATAAGCCTCCACCTGCCTGTTCTGGTGTCCCAGCTGGAAGATGATGCCGCTCTTTTTCACTCCATCACGCAGGGTATAGGTCTCCGGCACGGTCCAGGTCATCGGCTTCTCCAGGTACACATGCTTGCCAGCCAGGGCGGCATCGAGTGCCATCTGACCATGCCAGTGGTCGGGGGCGGCGATCACCACTGCATCCACATCGTCGGCTGCAAGCAACTCCCGGTAATGGCGGTATCGCCTGGGTGCTGTGCCATAGGTTCCGTTCAACCCTTCGCGGTGGATATTGGCTCCTGCGGCAATCGCTTCCTCCGCATGCACGTCGAAGATGTCGCAGACAGCGGTGATCACCACCTTCAGATCCTCCTGTTCCCGGAAGTCGCGGTAACGGTTATCGGAGCTGTTCTGTTTGTTCGCCTGTTTCAACTCCTCCACATATTGGGGGGTGGCGAAACCGAGGGCGATCATCAGCTGCTTGCCCCGTATCCCCGACCCGATGATCCCCAGCCGGATGGTTTTTCCGTCGGGAGAGAGCGGGGTGAGGGGTGATACTTCGGAGTTGAAATGAAACATATCGGCTGAGGTGATGTTCCGCAACTCCTGTTTTCTTTTGCTATATACACCGTAAGCCATGGCACCCAGCACCGGCACCGTTGCCAGTGCCTTGATGGCATCTCTTCTGCCCTGAGAGACTGGTTTCTGATGGGCATGCTCCTGATTGCTTGCCTTTTCGTTCGGGTTGATATCTTTTTCGCTCATTTGGATTTGTTTTTATAAATGATTCTGTCTATACCGATCCTCTTTGCCGAGGGAAAGAGAGCGAGCACGACCACAGCAGCCAGCATCACCAGGTTCTTGTCCACCCAAAGGTAAGAGCCTTCGGTTGGCAACAGGTATTCTGCCTGCAGCAACGGCGGATGGGAGAGATAGTAGAGTATCAGAAAAATTGCCGCACCCATGTAACCCGCTTTCTCGAACAATCCCAGGATCAGTAGCAGTCCCACCAGTGTGAGTCCCCAGATATTGATGAAATCGGCCGCAGCCAGCAGACCGGGATTTTCAGCGATCATCCTGAAGAGCGGCGCAAACAGACCCTGTGAGTCCATCAGGTACCCATAGGCGGTCCATTTGGGTGTTAAAACTTTGGCCAAACCCTCATAAAGGAAATACCAGCCGATCAATACTCTTAATATCACGAGTCCATAAAGCTGTATGGTTGAATAGTTGTACCCTCTTTTACTTCTCATGCGTTCTTTTATTTATGATGGATATATGCCGACCTGAATTTTCGTAATTTGATTAAAATGCCACAAAGATAATCATTCTTGTTCTAAACTGTACAAAAGGTCCTCTCTTTGCTGCCTGAAAAAAACTTTCGATTGTGGGATGCGGCTGCCTGGCCGGTAGTGCCCACCCTGCAGAATAATGTCTCTTCCCGATTGGTGATCGGAACCGATCAATTGAGTGCAATGCTGATACCTCCCGACAGCCAGAAGCCTGGTTGCGGGATATTGCCGATATCGACATGGGTGTTGTTGAACAGGTTGTTGGCATCCAGGTAGAGATCAGTTTGCCCCAGCTGGTAGATCGCTTTCAGGTCGATGATGGAGTAGGGGAGGTAACTCACCCGTTCACCCGGTTGGCCGTCACTGTAACGGATGTAGCTACCTGCCCGCTCCTGCCAACGAAAATGCCAGGAGAGGGAGAGGTTGCCCGTCAGCTGGTGATGGAGGGCTGCCGTAAATTTATGTCGGAGGTGGTTCAGCGTGTAGTTGGAGATCAGATTGTCATCCACCCTCTCCTGTTGCAGGTAGAGATAACCGGCTTTGAAAGCTGTAAATGGTTGATTCGTTCCCAGCCACTCTCTCAGGTCAAGCTGCAGACCGGTCTCAACCCCTTTTTTGTGGATTCGGGTGTGGTTCGTCGACTCCCATAGCGCTTCGGGCGATGATTTCACCCAGTCGATCATGTTACGCCCTTCCATGTAGAATGCTGCAAGGTTTACTTTCACCACCGGGTGGGAGTAACGGAATCCTGTTTCCAGTGCCTCCGACTCTTCTGCTTTCAGATTGCTGTTGCCGACATGCGTGGCGGTGGTATAGTAGAGATCGGTGAAGGTGGGCATGCGGCCGGCTCTGTTCCAGGAGGCGTAGAGTGTAAGATGCCTGGTGGCCCGCAGCGATGTGTTCAGCGCGGGATAAAAATCATATTGGTTTGCCACAGCAGTATGGTGTTGCAGCAGGCCGCCCATTGAGAAAGTGAGATTGCGGACGATGAGGTTGTGTTCCAGGTGAAAGCTGATGCTGCTGCGGTTGTCTGCTTTGCTGTATTTCCCGATGGGTTCCTCCATCGGCTTGCCCAGCACGTTGCTCAGGATGCCTTCGTTCCGGAACTCACCGCCGAAGCTGGTGATGCCCAGGGCAGAGGCATATTGCATGTTGAGGTTCATTCCGAAGAGATCACTGCGGTGGTAGTTGTGCTCCTTGTACCAGTCGGGGCGGTTGGGAGTGCCGTCGCGGATCAGCTGAAATTCGTCATAGTGGCGGCTCCAGTATAGCTGTGGAATCATCTTCAGTTTTCCCGTTGTCTCCCCGCCAAGCGAAATGAAAAGCGATTTTGTATCATCGAACTGGTCGGGATAGGCGGCGCTATAGAAGGTGTTGGCACCATATGCCTTGTCGTTCATTCCGGCCTGTAAATCGATGTGTGATCCCTCGATTTCAAAACGACTCTGCCATATGAGGTTGGAGATCTTGTAGTCGCTGTTCCGGATATAGCCATCGGAGCGTTTGTAGCCGACCGAGAGCCTATGCAACTGGTTCCTTTTCCTGTAAGCCCCCCTTGCTTCTGTTCCAAAAAGCCCGTGCATACCTCCTTCCAGTCTGACCGATGCACCCGATGCATTGTCTTTTTTCGTGATGATGTTGATGCCCCCGGAGAAGGCAGCGGCACCGTAGATCAGTGAGGAGGGGCCCTGCACGATCTCGATGCGTTCTATATCGGAGAGGTTGATGGGGAGGTCAAAGCTGTAATGACCTGTCTGGGGATTGGTGAGATTGACACCATTGAGGAGGATGGCTGTCTGATCGAATGATCCGCCGCGAAGAGAGATGTCCGCCTGTACGCCGTGCGGTCCGCGTTGCTGGATATCGGCTCCTGCTGCATATTGCAAAAGATCTTCAATACTGCGTACGGGAGCCCGCTCAATTTCACCTGCCGGGATCACCGTGACCAGCCTGGCTGTCAGGTTGAGTGGCAGTGCTGCCTTGGAAGCGGTGACCACCACCTCATCCAGCTCTGTGGGGGGGATGGTGTCTTCAGGCATTTCCAGTCGGATCACCTCGGTCGGGTTTACCAGTGCCGCGTGGGCGCTTAACAGCGTGCTACCGCTCAGTACGCCGATGGTGACCACCTTGTGGAGACTGTTGAAGACGCTGTAGGACTTGCGTGCAAATCGCCGGAAGCGAAACGACATCGAACGCTTGGTTGTTGGTCTGTTCATTCTGTTCATTGATTGGTTCATTTTAAAAATTACCCGTCAAAGATACAGACTAAAAAGCGAAAATGGAAAAATGGACATTGCCATAATGGCGGCACTCCCTGAAGTGAGGCAGCTGCGAGAAGTCATGCTTGACGGAATGCTCCATGACGAAGAATCCACCCTCTTTCACCAGCTCTTTGCGGATGATGATCTCCGGGATCTTCTCCAGATCAGGCAGATCGTAAGGGGGATCGGCAAAGATCAGGTCGAACGGTTGGGTGACATGCTGCAGATATTTGAACACATCTGTTCGTATGAGGAACAGCTCTTTGGCTCCCAGCAGCTCCTGTGTCTTGCAGATAAAACGATAGTGAAGCGGATTCTTCTCCACACCCACCACATAGGAGGCTCCACGTGAGATCAGTTCAAAGGCGATGCTCCCGGTGCCGGTGAAGAGATCAAGTGCCGTGAGATCATCCCATTCCACCAGGTTGTTGAGCACGTTGAAGAGACCCTCCTTCGCGAAATCGGTGGTGGGGCGGGCCTTCAGGCTGGCAGGTACCTGAATACGCCGTGATTTGTATTTGCCGCTGATTATTCGCATAAGGTTGCCAGGGTATCGGTAGGTAATTGAAGCAGGATCTCCTCTTTGACTTCCACTGGAGGATCTATCTCCACCTGCTCCACGTTGCGTATCAATTTTCTCAGTATCTCCACTGTTTCCTTTTGCCCTGAGAGCTCTCCCGACAAAAGGAGCCTGTCGGCAGACTGGTTGAGCCCCAGTTTCTCCCATACACTGGCAAGGTAAAAGGTGGTGTCGTGGATGTTGACCGCCGGGAAAGTGTTGGCTGAGAGCAATCTGTCATCGGCGAAGCAGATAATGGTCACTTCCTGGTCGTGAAAATCTGCAAAGCAGCTCTTTTTCCCCTCCGGATCTCTGCGGGTGTGGAAGAGCCGCAGCAGCGTCCCGGTATGATGCTGGAAGACGGGATTCCACAGGTTGCGCGAGAGGAATGCGTGCAGCTCTTCTTCCAGATTGTAGATGATATGGTAAGCCCCCTCATGGAAATGGTCGGTCAACAGAGTCCCATCCGGTTGATGGAGGTTGAATTGGAACAACTCTTTCACCTTTTTCCTGTCGTAATATGCTTCCGGCACCAGGGTGTAGTGGGGTGAGACAACAGTGACCGATGTCTTTTTGAAAGGCTGACTGAAGAATCCCAGGTCGAAGATCATTTTCTTGATGTGATCGGTGCGCGAGAGCCTGTTCCCAAGCGGCGTGCCCTGATGGTGAAAGACCGACGGATCGTTGCTGCTGTGAATGCAAAAAGAAAATCCATTCGGCGCGAGCCGAATGGATAAATTGTATTCTTCCGAATGGGCCAGGTCAATATTTTCCGGTAGAAACATAGCGATGGTTGCCTGGGGATAACAATTATTCCCAGTTACCGGCATTGTTGTTGGCTACTTCAAGCGATCCCACCTGCAAGCCAGGGTACTTGTTACCCGGACGGTCGAGCACCTCCTGGATCTTCTGATCGAGCAATTTCTTGTTGAGGTCACCCAGGAAAGTACGGAAATGGGCCTTGGCCTCAAACACCTGGATGGGATAACCCGAGGCGGTGATCAGCGAATCTACGGCCATCTCGAACTCAGCTCCCTTCCCATAGGGTACATATCGCAGTGAATCGATGCTGAAGCGTGTTCGGTTGGGATACAAGACCTCCACTGCAGGGGAGAAAATAGTGTCTCTCACCAATTGGGGCGCATTTTTGGTGTCATCCCACAATCCGGCTGCTTTGATGGCTGCTTCGTTCCCGCTACGGATGATCTGCATGGCCTTTTCTTCTGTCATTCCTGCTTCCAGCTGTTCTTCGCTGAGGTCTCCCTCTTTGACCAGGGTGGCAATCTTGCCATCTTTCACAAAATTAATCAGCGTGTCGAAACTGCCGGTGTAGGAGCCGGTCTGAGCACGAAGGGCAACCTGTGCGGTACGGATGTCAATCAGCCGCTGAATAACAGCTCTCTCGCGTTTCTCCACCTCTGCATTAAAATCAATCGGACCCTGGATGCTTTTCCAGCAGAGATAAGCTAAAAGAACAATGGCTATTGCTAGAAGCACTCTCATTACAACTTTCATGGACTTTTCTTTTTTAATATTTATATTGTTTTTGGTTTGATCTCCTCATTTTGATTACAAATGTAGAAAAAGAAAAAGAATTGTGCTACTTTTACAGGAAAAATAACCAAAAAAAATGATCAATCGTTTCTTTCTTGAGAAAATCAGCGACAATTTCCCGTTCTCTTTTACAGATGACCAATTGGCGGCACTGGAGCATATATCCGATTTTCTTTTTTCAGGGATGAATGATCAGATTTTTTTACTGACAGGATATGCCGGCACTGGGAAATCATCGCTGATAGGGAGCCTGGTGAAGACGCTTTCAGCCTTTGGTCAGAAAACGCAGCTGCTGGCGCCTACCGGTCGTGCGGCCAAGGTCTTCTCCACCTATGCCTCCCATCCGGCTTACACCATCCACAAGAAAATCTACCGGCAGGAGCGGTTTGGAGAGGGGACACCTCATTTTTCTCTGAGCGAGAACCTGCATACCCATACGCTCTTTATTGTTGACGAAGCCTCAATGATCCACAATGAGCCGGCCGATTACACACTGTTCGGTACGGGCCGGCTGCTGGACGACCTGATTGCGTATGTCTATGGTGCTGAGGGGTGCCGGCTGATGCTCATCGGCGACAATGCACAGCTTCCGCCGGTGAAGCAGCTTACCAGTCCAGCTCTCGACAGGGAGGTGTTGCGTTCCTACTCGCTTCAGGTGATGGAGGCTACCCTCACCGGAATTGTGCGGCAGGCGGAGAGTTCCGGAATCCTTTACAATGCCACCATGCTACGCAATGCGCTTCTTTTCAAGGAGACTGAACAGTACCCCAAACTGAGGGTGGAAGGATTCTCCGATGTGCGGCGCATCAACGGCATGGATCTGATTGATGAGATCGGCGATGCCTACCGTCGCGACGGGGTGGAGGAGACCATCGTCATTTCACGTTCCAACAAACGGGTGAACGCTTACAACAACGGCATCCGCAACAGGGTGCTCTTTCGTGAGGAGGAGCTCTCGGCGGGTGACATCCTGATGATCACCCGGAACAATTATTTCTGGGCAGCCGGCTATGAGCACCTCGACTTCCTTGCCAACGGCGAGTTTGTGGAGGTGGTCAGAGTAAGGGGTGAGGAGGAGATGTATGGTTTTCGGTTTTGCAACGTGCTGCTCTTTCACCGCGACTATGAGATTGAGTTTGAAGCAAAGATCCTGCTCGACGCACTTCACACCGAGGTGCCTGGTCTCACCCGGGAACAGCATGAGTGCCTCTTTACCGCCGTGATGGAGGATTATGCAGAGATAACCCAGAAACGGAAAAAATATCTCAAGGTGAAGGAGAATCCCTATTTCAATGCCCTGCAGGTAAAGTATGGATATGCTGTTACCTGTCACAAGGCGCAGGGGGGAGAATGGAAGAATGTGTTTCTCGACCTGGGTTACATTCAGCAATCCTACATGGGTGATAATTTCTACCGTTGGCTCTATACCTCCGTGACCCGCAGCTCCCAAAAGCTCTATCTTGTGAATTTGCCCGATGATTTTGTGGAGCTTCCCAAAATATAACTACATTTGCATGTGACAGGAGGGAGTACTAAAATGATGCAGGTAGTTCATCCAATGAGGTGCGATCCAAAAGTGTTGTGTATGAGAGACGACAGAAAAGAGATGATGGAACAGTTGCTCCATGCTGTTCGGCAGTTGGAGGAGAAAGTGAGCCGTGCCTGTGAGAATGAAACAGTCTCATTCTCATTTTTCAACGAGTCATTTGACAGGCTACAGCATATCTCCCGTTTGCTTCAGCAATTGCAATCGATGCAGATCGATGAGTTGAAACAACAGATGCAGCGGTTGGTGGATGTGCTGTCTGAAAGGACAGTACCGGAGACAAAGGAGGCAGATGCAGTTGAGACCCGTGAAGAGAAGGTGAGCCCGGAGCGGAAAGAGCGGGTAGAGCTGCCCGGTTACAGGAATCCCCGGTTGAATGAATCCATCCATGCAAACGATTCTAAAGCGGTGCAGGAGAGCACGCTTAAGGAGGAGGCACCGGGCATCACCTCACTGAACGATGTGATACAGGCCCCTCCCTCTCTGCTCGACCTGAAGAGGGGGATCAGTCTGAACGATCGTTTTTTGTTTCAACGGGAGCTGTTTCACAACAACCGGGAGGAGATGAACGGTGTGATGATTCGTTTGGGTGCCTTTGAGAGCTATGAAAAGGCTGAGGAATACCTGAGAGCGCGCATGGATTGGGATTTCGATCAGCCTGTTGTTCAGGATTTTCTCCGGCTCATTAAAAAAGGATTTGCATAACCAGCAGGTAACAAAATGGGTAAACTCTATCTCATTCCTACTCCCATAGGTAATCTTGAAGATATCACCATCAGGGCCATCAACCTGCTCAAGAGGTGTGACCTGATCCTGGCAGAGGATACCCGTACCAGCGGCTTCCTGTTGAAGCATTACGAGATCAACACACGGATGCAGTCCTACCATAAGTTTAACGAGCACCAGGCAGTGGATCACCTTGTGGATCGGCTCAGGGCGGGGGAGCAGATCGCACTGATATCGGATGCCGGCACCCCCTCCATCTCTGATCCCGGCTTTCTGCTGGTCAGGTCATCTATCGAGGCCGGTGTTGATGTGGAGTGCCTGCCCGGAGCTACTGCTTTCGTGCCTGCTTTGGTGGAATCAGGATTACCGTGCGATCGTTTCTGTTTCGAGGGTTTCCTGCCCCAGAAGAAAGGACGACAGACCAGACTCAAACAACTGGCTGAGGAGCATCGTACCATGATTTTTTATGAGTCGCCCTACAGGGTGGTGAAAACCCTTACCCAGCTTGCAGACCATCTGGGAGGAGAACGTCAGGCATCCGTTTCGCGGGAGATTTCAAAGCTCTTCGCTGAGACGGCAAGAGGAACGCTGGAGAGTCTGGTCACCCATTTCACCGATCAGGAGCCGCGGGGTGAGTTTGTCATCGTGGTCGCGGGTAAGTAAACAGGGTGAGCAAACTATTTGCAGTAAGTGGTTGTTTAATGTAAAGATAAAGATCAAAGTTATGAGAAAGAACTGGGTTTTGTTACTGGTCATGGGACTCATGGTGGTTTCATGTACAAATGTGAAAGAATCGAAGGAGTATAAGGAGCTCCAGGCAGAGCGAGATTCGCTGCTGATGCATTCTGCCGGTGTAGAATCGGAGGCAGCCGAGATGATGTCGGTGATCAGCGAGGTGGAAGCCAATTTTGCCAAGATCAGGGAGGCAGAAAAATACATTGCCACCCAGTCGGCGCAGGGAGGAGAGATGACGCAGGATACCAAGCAACGGGTGCAGGAGAACTTCAAAATGATCAACGAGATCCTGCAACGCAACAAGGAACAGCTGGAAGAGCTCAACAGGAAGCAAAGCGCCGGAAACAAGGAGATCGCTACGTTGAAGAATACCATTAACCGGCTCAATGAAGAGATGCGTGAGAGCAGCAATCGACTGGTGGCGTTGCAGGAAGAGCTGGCAAGGAAAGATGAGCAGATTGCACTGCTCGCTGAGGATGTGACAGCGCTGGCTCAGGAGGCTGAACAACAGTCTGCTATCATCCGGGAGCAGGAAAAGACGCTGCATACTGCTTATTATGTGTTTGGTACTGCCAGCGAGCTGAAAGAGCAGAAGATCCTCTCCGGCGGGTTTCTGCGGCAGACGCGGGTGTTACAGGATACCTTCAATAAGGATTATTTCCTGAAGATTGATATCCGGGAGGTGACGGAGATTCCACTTTATGCTCCCAACGCGAAGTTGTGGTCCACCCATCCCGAAGGAACGTATGAGTTTGTGAAAGGTGACGACGGGAATCTCACTTTTGTGATCACCGATACACAGCGCTTCTGGAGCCTTACCAAATATCTGATTATCGAAGTAAGCTAACCGAAGAGGAGACTCTGGTCACAATCATTCAAATATTATTGTCGTGTCGCGGAGTGAAGAGAGATCACTCCGTGACTGTTTCGTGCCATGCCATATCAAAATCTGTTTATCGACCTGGATGATACCCTGTGGGATATTCACCGCAATGGGAGGGAGTGCCTTGAGGAGATCTATCACGATTACGGTTACGGGGCGTTCTATCCCACTTTTGAGGAATACTACAATGTGTATATGCCGGGCAATAACCGTCTCTGGGCGTTGTACCGGCAGGGGGAGATTCGTAAGGAGGAGCTCATCGTTGAGCGGTTCCTGGCGCCCGTACGTCCGTTTGGTATCACCGACCCTGAATATGCAAAACGTCTGAGCGATGACTTCCTGGATCGCACCACCCGCAAAACGAGGCTGATTGAAGGAGCCATGGAGCTGCTTGATTACCTGCGTCCCAAATACCGCCTGCATATTCTCTCCAACGGCTTTCGCGAGGTACAGTACAGGAAGATTGAAAATTCAGGATTGACATCCTACTTTCACAAGATCATCCTGTCGGAAGATGCCGGCAGCAACAAGCCCCATCCCGATATGTTCACCTATGCCCTGAAAAGCACCAACTCACGGCGCGACCAGACCGTGATGATCGGGGATAGCTGGGATGCTGACATCGTGGGTGCCCGCAACAGCCGTATCGACCAGATATGGTTCAATCCCAAGGGTGAGCCCGCTACAGATTTTCAACCCACATTTACGGTCGGTAGTCTTGCAGAGATCAGGGAGATTCTCTGATCCACCGACAATGAACAGGCTTTACGCCGGTACCTGTTTTGAAACGCTGACGCGCTGCTCACCAGTTCACAGCTGAGCGGCGCAACGGCATGGTCATGCAGCGGGGACCACCGCCACCCCGCGGCAGCTCCGATCCCTCGATGGTGATCACGCAGCGCTCCGCGGCTGTGAGCGTGTAGCTGCCATTGGTCACCTCAGCGGCACTCACCACCCGGAACCCATGCTTGCTGAGCTCCTCCAGTGTGTGCACGTTTCGCGCGTAGGAGAGCACCTTGCCTGGTGCGATTGCCAGGAAATTGGCGCCACTGTGCCACTGCTCCCTCTCCTGATCCCAGTCGTCAGCCTTGCCACCGCACACCACTGGCTCCAGGTCGATACCCAGCTTGCGCAGCAGGCTTAGGATGCCACTGACAGCGTTGATTCTTGAGACCCTGCCGTTGTCGATCTGGATGTGAACCGTCTGGTACCGCGAGCTGTCCATGATCAACGGCTTATAGACCATTGCCTTGTCCCGGTCGAGCATGGTGAAGACCATGTCAAGATGGATAAATGACTCAGGCGATTCGGGTAGCTGCTGCACGATCACATGTTTTTTCCCGGAACTGTTTTTACAGAACTCCTTCACCAGCATGTCGATGCCCTGCGTGCTGGTCCGCGATCCGTTGCCGATCAGCAGGATATCCTCTCTGATCACCAGCAGATCTCCTCCCTCGATCTTCACCTCCGGGTTGTGTTGCGACAACTCGTAGCTGTTCAGCCTGTTGCCCTCAAAAAAGAGACCACTGTTGAAAATGGCATCCATGATCAATGCCTCCCGCATGCGCACACTGTTGGCCATCTTGCATATCAGCGCATTGTTGCCGATCACCGCCGATGCATCGCGTGTGAAGTAGAAATTATAGAGTGGCTTGAGGGCGTAATACTCCTCCCGCAGGAAGTCGGTAAGGGTGCTGATCTTCAGGGGGAGGCCTTCGATCAGAATACCGGCGAGTGTACCTGCTGGCAGGTTGATCAGGTAATCATAATAGTCAGGCACCTGTTCAGCCGCACAGATCTTTCCGATCAGTTTTCTTTTGTGCGCCTCCGAGGCCAGCAGTTTTGTCAGCAGGTCTGTTACCTTGTGTACGGTTGAATATTTCTGCAATACCCCCAGCAACTGGTCATATTCCCTGCGGGCAATCGACAGGTTTAAGATGTCGCTGTAAAGTGCTCTCTGTGCGTTGCGGGGTGTCATATTCTCCACCTCTGCACCCGGGTAGTGCATCAGCACCGCCTCCAGCGTCCCAATCTCCGATTGTACCGCCAGGGGTAATGGTTGATTCTCTTTCATCATCTCATTTTTAAAACAAATATATACAAATTGCGATAATCACCAACATTTATTCACGAAAAGAGTACTTTTTTTACAGGAAGTAGCACTCGTTTCTCTTTTTTTTATATATTTGAACTTTGTGTCTTTCTGCCATCCTGTCTTTCTTTCGGTTTCACCGTTTGATCTGCCGGCAGCGGAGATTCACATCTTACCGCAGTAAATCAGAGGGGATTCATACATGGGACAGATTACCTTAAAGGATATCGCAAAAGCACTCAACTTGTCACCATCCACCGTGTCACGGGCCATGAAGAATCATCCCGCCATCAGTGAGGAGACACGTAGGTTGGTGCAGAGCTATGCCGCGGAACACAGGTACAAGCCCAACACCCTGGCCATGCAGTTGCGCACCAACAAGAACAACACCATCGGGGTGATCGTGCCGCAGATCGTACACTATTTCTTCTCCACCGTGTTGTCGGCTATCCAGCAGGAGGCGGAGAATGAGGGCTACAATGTGCTCTTCTGTCAATCTAACGAGGATTACCAACGTGAGGTGCGAAGTGTGGAGACGCTGCTCGATGCCCGTGTATGCGGTATTTTAGCCTCCCAGTCGAAGACAACCGAAAAATTTGATCATTTTCAGGAAATAATTGATAACGATGTTCATCTGGTTTTCTTCGATCGTATCTGCACCGGTATCAACACCGACAAGGTGGTGGTCGATGATTACGTGGGAACTTATCATGCGGTGGAGCACCTGATCCAGACAGGATGCCGGCGGATAGCATTCCTGGGGGCCACCCCCATCTTGCCCATTGCCAACAACCGTAGGATGGGATATGAAGATGCACTGCGCAAATACAGACTGCCGGTGGAGGACCGGATGAGCAGGATCTGCGATACGGTGGAGCTGGCGCGCATAGTAGTGCCTGAGATGCTGAAACTGCAACCGGTGCCGGATGCCTTCTTTTGTATCAATGATGAGGTTGCATCTTCATGTATTCAGATTGTCAAAGCTGCCGGCTATCGCATCCCGGATGACATCTCGGTGTGTGGTTTCACCAACAGCTACCTCACCGAGGTGACCGATCCCACCCTGACGAGTGTCGATCAGCACGGCTTTGAGATGGGTCTTACCGCTGCCCGGCTGCTGATCAACCGCATCGAGGGTAAGGAGACCAAGCAGGGAGTGGTGAGCCGTCTGATCAAGTCGGACCTGGTGGTGAGGCGGTCCACACGGTAACTCCCTCATGCATACGATTGCACAAAAAAAAGGAATGTTCGCGGCTGAGGAAGTCACCCCGGCCGGGAATATGCTCTATATTTGCCTATTCCATAAACGTTTGAATCTTTTCAACGCTTAAATCAACTGAGATCAAAACGCATCATCCACATGAAGAAGAGACACCTTTCCTTTTGGGAGATCTGGAACATGAGTTTCGGGTTTCTGGGTATTCAGTTTGGTTTTGCCCTCCAGAATGCCAATGTAAGCCGTATTTTTGAGACCCTGGGTGCACGGGTGGAGGATATCCCCATCCTCTGGATTGCCGCACCCATCACCGGCCTGATCATTCAACCGATCATCGGTCACCTGAGCGATAGCACCTGGACCCGCTTTGGGCGCCGCCGGCCCTATTTCATGGTCGGAGCCCTCCTTACCACGCTGGCACTGTTCTTTATGCCGAATTCCCCCTCCCTGTGGATCGCTGCCGGCATGCTCTGGATCATGGATGCCTCCATCAACATCTCCATGGAGCCTTTCAGGGCATTTGTCGGTGACAATCTTCCTTCCGAACAGCGGACAATGGGATTTGCCATGCAAAGCTTTTTTATCGGAACCGGGGCCGTGGTGGCTTCGGCGTTGCCTTATATCCTTACCAACTGGTTCCGTGTACCCAACACGGCAGCGGAGGGGATGATCCCGCTGTCGGTGAAGTTCTCTTTCTATATTGGCGGTGTGGTGCTCTTCCTCTCAGTGCTCTACACGGTGCTCACCTCAAAGGAGTATTCGCCGGAGGAGCTGGCTGCCTTTGAGGAGGAGAAAGAAAAGATGAGTGGGGTGAAGAACGTTCCAAAAACAGCGATCACCTCCGGTCAGTTTCTGCGCAACGGTCTCATATGGACCCTGGTGGGAGCTGCTGCCACGTTGTTGATCTACATATCCTCTCTCGGGGAACAAAACGGACAGCTCTATATCGTGGGAGGGTTGTTGATGGTTTTTGGCATCATCCTGCTGCTCTCCGGTGTGATTACCAAACACTCATCCAGGGCAAACGGTATGGTGGCGATCATGAATGACCTGCTTCATATGCCCAAAACCATGGGGCAGCTGGCGGTGGTGCAGTTCTTCTCCTGGCTTGCCTTTTACGCCATGTGGATCTATACCACACCCGCCATCACACAGCATGTGTACGGTACCACCGACTCCAGCAGTGAGCTTTACAACCAGGGTGCCAACTGGGTAGGGGTACTCTTCGCCGTTTACAATGCGGTCTCAGCCATCAGTGCTTTCCTGTTGCCCGCACTGGCACGACAGATTGGACGCAAGGCGACCCATGCCATCGCGCTCTCGCTTGGGGGCGTAGCATTTATCTCTCTCTTCTTCATTCGTGAACCGCAGTTGCTGCTCCTTCCCATGGTGGGTGTGGGCTTTGCCTGGGGGAGCATCCTCTCCATGCCTTATGCCATTCTTACCGGCTCGCTGCCGGCAGATAAGATGGGCACCTACATGGGGATCTTCAATTTCTTCATCGTCATCCCACAGATCCTGGCTGCCAGCATCCTGGGCTACATCACCAGTGAGCTGTTCGGGGGACGGGTGATCCTCACCCTGGTGCTTGCCGGTTGCTCGCTGATCCTGGGCGCCCTGAGTGTCTTCCTGGTGCAGGATAGAGACGATGTTTACAAACTGCAGAAAAAGAACAACTGAACAATTCAAAAAAATATGAAGAAAATTCTACGCTGCTTCCTGCTCGTCACCCTGTTGGTGTCGTGCGGAAACAAAAACAGAGAAGCAGTACCGGCAACTGCGGATGAAAATGTCCGGCCCGAATGGGTCTATGATGCGGTGCTCTATGAGGTCAATACGCGACAGTACACCCCGGAAGGTACTTTCACTGCCTTTGCACAGCACCTGCCCCGTCTCGGTGAACTGGGTGTCGATATCCTCTGGTTTATGCCCATTCAGCCGATCGGAGAAAAAGACCGGAAGGGCACCCTCGGGAGCTACTACTCCATCAGCAATTACACCGCGGTCAACAGTGAGTTTGGTACATTGGATGATTTCCGGGCAGTGGTAGATCAGGCGCACAGGCAGGGGATGAAAGTGATCCTCGACTGGGTGGCCAACCATACTTCGCGCGATGCGGTGTGGGTGGGAGCCCATCCCGACTGGTATGTGCGGGACAGCCTGGGTGAGCTGAGCGTGATGTACGACTGGACCGATATCGCCCAGCTCGATTACAGCAAGCCGGAGATGCGTGCCGCGATGATTGATGCAATGATGTACTGGATCCGTGAGACCGGTGTTGACGGCTTTCGTTGTGACGTTGCCGGTGAGATACCAACCGATTTCTGGAGTGCAGCCAAAGACTCCCTTACTGCCTTGAACCCGGATATCTTTCTGCTTGCCGAGGCGGAGAAACCGGAGTTGAACGAGTCGCTGTTCGATGCCTTTTATGCCTGGGATTTCCATCACCGGATGAACGCGGTGGCACAGGGCGTGGAGAATGTGGATTCACTGCGGGCATCGTTCGCCCGGATGAGCGATCGTTTTGCACCACACGCCATTCCGATGTTCTTCACCTCCAACCATGATGAGAACTCCTGGAACGGTACCGAGTTTGAACGGATGGGGGAGGCGGCACGCAGCTTTGCCGTGCTCACATACATGCTGCCGGGAATGCCGCTGATCTACAGTGGTCAGGAGGTCGGCTTCAACCGGAGGCTGGCTTTCTTTGAAAAAGATGAGATTGATTGGAGCGACCCGGATGATTTCAGCTCTTTCTATGGCGGTCTGAATCGCTTCAAGCAGGAACAGAAGGCGTTGCTGGCACCCGATCGCAGCGGTGTGATGAGCGAGATTGCGAATGACCGGCCGGCGTCGGTATGGTCCTTCCGCCGGATGAATGAAGGGGATGAGGTGGTTGCTCTGCTCAACCTCAGCGATGAGAGCGTTGATGTAACCTTCGAACAGCCTGTGCCGGGTGACGGTTATCGTCTCTTTCCTGACGGGGAGGAGGCAGATGCTGCCAAAACAATGCAGCTCCAACCGTGGGAATACAGGATCTATTACAAGTGATAGGTGCAGAAGCAAGCAGGTTCGTTAATTTGACAAAAAAACCCGGGCAACGTCTGTCCGGGTTTCGTGATGCTCTTTATTGCAGGTAGGGTTTTAGCTGTTCTACCCAGGCATTGATTCTTTCGTCTGTCAGCTCCGGCTCGGTATCGTCGTCGAGTGGCAACCCCACGAACAGTCCATCTACCAGCGCACGGGAATATTCAAAATCATACCCCTCGGGTGATACCTGTCCCACGACCGTAGCTCCTTTCTCTTTCACGATCTCATAGAGGATACCGATGGCATCCACGAATGAGCTGGGGTAGATGGAGGCATCACCCATGCCGAAGATGGCAACGGTCTTACCGGTGAGATCCAGATTTTCCAGCTTGGGGTAAAAATCGTTCCAGTCGTCCTGCAGATCCTGTACCCCCCAGGTGGAGACACCCATGATCAACACATCGTGCGTGAGGAAGGGTTGTTCATCCCCGTCGTAGATATCGACCAGGGTGGGGGCGTAGTCAGCCATCTTTTCCGCGATCTTCTCCGCGGCTCTCTTGGTGTTTTCGGTGCTGGAACCGTAAATAATTGCGATAGATTTCATTTTGTTGTTGTCGTTACTGTGGTTACAACTCTAAACACCGGGATGATCGATTATGTTTATCCTTTCAGCTTTTTCTCCGAAAAAAGAGGGAATGTCCGAGCTGACATTCCCTCTTCCCATAGTGTAAGAGAGAAGCAGATACGTTTCTATTGGGGAAATTTGTAAAAGATCCGGAAGCTGTTGGCCGGCACGCTGACGGGCATGGTCTGGGAGTGAACCGTGATCTTCTCCGCAGGGTTGAGGTAGTTGTGCCAGTCACCCAGTTCCGGGAATGTTGTCGCCGCGGTGATGGGTGCATTGGTGAAATTACCCACCACCACCACCTTCTTTGCATTGCCAAACGAAGAGAGGGTGAGAAAACGACCTTGCTCCCAGAATGAGGGGGTCACTTTCCAGTTGAGCGTGGCGGTGGCGTTGAACAGCTCGGGATGATCGCGTCGCAGACCAATGAGCGCTGCGTAGGTGTCATAGAGCTGCTTGCGCTCCGGAACAGTGTAATAGTCCCATTTAATAGGTTTGCGTCCTGTGCGACCGTTTTCATCGATAGAAACATCATATCCCAGCTCACCGAACTGCCACACCATCTTCGGCCCCGGTACGGTGAAAAAGAAGGCGGCATTTGTTCCCAGTTGTGACATTCGCGCTCCCAGGTCGGTTTTTAAAATTCCGTTGCCCCATTGTGTCTGCTTGTAAGCAGCCCGTTCCTCGTCGTGGCTCTCCATATAACTGACTTGAATGTGGGTCGGATAGGTAGAAATCCAATAATAGTTGTTTGAAAGATCCGATCCTTCCTTATAGCCCATTGCAGTTTGACAATACTCATTATTCAGCTTATGCCACACCATCATTCCTGCATCACCCAACTCCTTTTCTTCCGATTCTTCAGCGAAATGTTCGAGGATCACCAGTGCATCCGGTTTCTCTGCTTTAATGGCATTGTTGTAATCTTTCAGAATCGCAATGCGCGAAGCGTCGTAATTGCTTGCGGTTGACTCGGTTGAAGAGCGTTGCGTGAAACCCTTGGTGAGATCGAACCGGAAGCCGTCGATGTGGTACTCCTCCAGCAGGAACTTCAGGTTGCGTTTTACAAAGTCACGCACCAAATCTGCTTCATGATTAAAATCGTGAAAGACGGAGTAAGGATGGGGTGCATCCACATTGAAATAGGGGTTGTTACCGGCTGTTTTATTGGTTGCAGCATTCCACCACATTTTGGCAAAGGGGTTGGCTCCGGTGGCGTGGTTGTAAACCACGTCAAGAATCACCGCAATGCCCCGCTGGTGGCAGGCATCAATAAACTCCTTGTACATTTTGTCTGTTCCATAAGCTTTGTCCATGGCAAAGAAGAAGGCAGGGTTGTATCCCCAGCTGTCGTTGCCGTCGAACTCCTGCACCGGCATCAGCTCGATGGCATTCACGCCGAGCGACTGCAGGTGATCCAGCTTCGTCATCACCCCGTTGATGTCACCGCTCTCTGTGAAGTCGCGCAGCAGCAATTCATAGATCACCAGGTTGTCACGCGACGGCACCTGGAAATCGGTGATCTGCCAGTTAAATGTCTCTTGCTGAATCCTGAAAACAGAAACCATCCCAATCGCTCTCTCAGGGTAGGTCATGTTCTCCGGATAGGTGGCAGCAGAGATCTGTTTGTCGTTTTCCGGATCCAGCACCTTGCGGGCGTAGGGGTCGGCCACGCGGATGGGATCCTGGCCTGTGTTGCCCAGGTAGTACTGGAAGGCATACTCTTTCGCCGGGTCGAGACCGCTGAGGGTGATCCACCAGCAGCCGGCGGCATCGTCGCGGATCATCTGCGATTTGTCGTCGTTGCTCAGCGTCCAGTTGTTGAAGTCGCCCACCACATGGGCAAAATCCTTCCGTGCGCCATACTTATCCTTGTCGTACAGGACCAGTGTCACGGTGCTGTTATCCACAATGTTGATGCCCTGCTGCAGCCCGGCAGGCATGGTCCCTGTCTTGATTGCTCCCGGTTGGAATGGTTTGTATTTGCTATCGGTGATGTTTTCAATAAAGACGTCGTTTTCAAGTCCCTTCATCGTGCCGTCGGCACTCCGGATCACGATGCCGATCTTGTTGACCGGTGTCTCGCCGGAACCAAACCATTGGCGGATGGAGGGTGAGAGCTTGATGCTCCAGGTTCTCTGTTCGCCCTCCACTTTGGTCATTTTACATTTGGCAATGTTCTCATCCCACGCTGCCGGAACATATTTCCAGGTGCCCTCGCTCACCACGCCGATGTGGATATAGACCTCACCGGTGTAGTTGTACAGCGCGGAGTTTGAAGCAGCCTTGAACCAGATGGTCAGCTCCTTGTCGGCATCGGGTGATTCGGGGCTCCAGGAAATTCCCTCTTTGATGGTGACCGGTAGTTCCGGCTCCGGCTTGGGTTCCGGCTCCGGTGTCACCACCGGGTCATCGCCGCAGGAGAGGGCGAAGAGGAGCAGCAGGAGGTAGAGAAAACTTTTTATGGGATCTTTCATTGTGTTTGGCTTTGTAACATTATAGAACGAATCAGGAGCAACTGAATAACTTATTCCAACAGCAGCACCTCTTTGGGAGAAAGGGTCAGCGTTTCATCCAGAGAAACGGTTTTGCCGGTAAGAAAATCCCTCGCACTGCGCAATCCCTGTACAGACTCCGCATAACGGTCAAGGTTTACTGTCACCTCGTTCGAGGTGCCGTTCATGAATACCAGCACCTTTTCATCACCCAGGAAGCGCTCGTAAACATACACACCTTTCTGGAGGACATAGTGCTTCATCCCGCCGCGGGCAATCACCTCGTTCTCCTGCCGCCAGTGCAGCAGCTTGCTGAGGAAGTCGAATGCCTCATTCTGCATCTCGTCGCGCCCTTCAGACGTGAACTGGTTTGTTTTATCACCGGGCCAGCCACCGGGTACATCCCTGCGGATGTCACCGTCGCTGTGGCTCTTGTTGCCGTGCATCAGCAGTTCCGTGCCGTAGTAGAGTTGCGGCGTGCCGGGCATGGTGAGCAGGAAGGTGATCGCCTGCTTCCAGCCGGAGAGCTCCTCCGGATATTTTTTCAGAAAGCGGTCGGTATCGTGGTTATCGAGGAAGCGCAACACGTTGTAGATGTCGGGATAGATAAAGTCGTAGGTCATATGGTCGTAGATACCGTGCAATCCACCGTTCCATTCGGTGGTCTCTTCGAAGAAGGCGTAATGCGAAAGGCCCATGAAACGGAAATCCATCACCGTTTTCAGCTGTGTATTGCGGGGATTCAGGGGACTGTCTTTCTGCCAGAAGGATGTTCCGATGGGGTTGTTGAGCCATGCTTCTCCCACAATATTGTAGTTGGGATACTCCTTCTCCACCGCCTCAATCCAGTCCACCATCATCTCGTAATCGGCATAGGGGTAGGTATCCTGTCGGATACCATCCACACCGGCATATTCGATCCACCAGATACTGTTCTGGATGAGGTATTTCGCCACGTGGCGGTTGCGTTGGTTCAGGTCGGGCATGGTGGGCACGAACCAGCCGTCCACCATCCTGCTCTTGTCATACTCCGATGCATAGGGATCGAAGTACATCTCCTTCATGTGCGATGTCTGTACATACTCCTCCAGGTTGTTGAACCAGTCGGGGGAGGGCACCTCCCTCATCCATGGGTGGTCGCTGCCGCAATGGTTGAAGATCATGTCCATCACCACCTTCATCCCTTTCTTATGTGCATCCTCGATCAGCTGCACATACTCCTCGTTGCTGCCGAAGCGGGGATCCACCCGGTAGTAGTCGGTGGTGGCGTAACCGTGGTAGGATCCTCCCTCCATGTCGTTCTCCAGCACCGGGTTGAGCCAGATGGCGGTCACACCCAGGTCTGAGAGGTAGTCCAGCCTGTCCGCGATACCCTTCAGGTCACCGCCGTGGCGGGCATTGGGATTGTTGCGATCCACCTTGTAGCGGGTGCGCATCGGAATCTGGTCGTTCGAAGGATCGCCGTTGGCAAACCGGTCGGGCATAATCAGGTAGAGCACGTCCGACGGGCCAAAGCTTTCGATCGCCATCCGTTCCGGGTTCCGTTCCTTCAACTCATAGGGAACGGAGATCTTTTTACTGCCACTGGTGAAGAGCAGATCGAAAGTCTCCGGAACAGCTCCGGTAAGATCGAGGTAGATCAGCAGGTAGTTGCGGTTCGGGAGCGTCACCACCTCCTTGATCGATATCTTTTCAGATGTGATGGCAGGGGTATAGTCGGCAATCCTGTCGCCGCTGACCATCAGTTGCAGTTCGGTTTCTGCCATGCCGCTCCACCAGAAAGCGGGTTCCACGCGGGGTGTTTCACCACTTGCCGTGAGGATTGAGGCTGTGAGTAAAAGAGAGAGGAGAAGATATTTTTTCATTTCTGGATTGTTCTTTTTCGTTTGATGGATGATGCAGTTCTCCCCTTTGGGAGCATCATCCGGTTTATTTTGACTGTCAGTCAAGGAAGGCATCCATCGCCTTGGTGGGACGACCGTCATCGCCCCAGGCGCTCAGTATATAATGGCTCCATGAACGGGCACCCTGTGGTTCCCAGTAAAAGACGCCCAGACCTTTCTCAGAAGGAACCTCCTTCACTTTTTTGATCACTGCCCGCAGCATATCATAGGTGTTATCCGGCAGTACGTCGATGCCGCCCACCTCCACCACCATCACCTCCTTGCCGTAACGGGAAGCCATGTCCTGCAGGTTGTTGCCCAGGTCGTCGATGATCAGGCTGTAATCGGGTTTTCCTTCCAGCCAGTAGGGGTAGAACGACATGCCGATCACATCATACTTCGCACCCTGTTGGGTGGCGTTGTCGAACCACCAGCGGAAACGGTCGTTGTTGTTCCCCTGGTCCACATGGAGCATCACCTTGCTGGAGGGACTCACCTCCTTAACGGCATCGTAGCCCCGGTTGATCAGCTGCACCAACTGCGGCCAGTTGTCGGTATGCCCTTCGGGATGGAGCATGCCGTTGGTAATCTCGTTACCGATCTGTACCCATTCCGGGGTAACGCCGATATCTTTCAGGGTGCTCATCACCCCGTGGGTGTATTGGTAGAGGGTTTCTTTCAGTTCATCGAATTCCATTCCCTCCCAAGCCTTGGGTTTGTGTTGCTTGCCCGGGTCGGCCCAGCTATCGCTGTAGTGGAAGTTGATCATTACCCGCATGCCCCATTCCTTTGCCCGCCTGGCCATATCGATCGTCTCAGCAGCGCTGCAGTGACCGCTATGGGGGTCATCGGACGGGTTCACCCAGGTACGGAGCCGGATGGCATTGATGCCGTGATCCTTCAGGATCTTGAAACATTCCTCCGGCTCACCATTGTCGTTGCGAAAGATGTAACCGCTTGCTTCCATCTGCGGCAGCCAGCTGATATCGGCCCCGCGCGCAAAGTGTGAATCAGTGACCACCTCTTCCCTGTTGTGGCTGCAGGAGGGCAGGAGCAGCAGGGTGGTGAGGAGAATCGCATAAAGGGTTTTCATTGTCACGGTCTGATTGGAAAAAGAGGTGAAAAAAGCGCGGTATGTTCACCGCGCTTTTTAACAGAGGTCTATCTCAGCAAAGCACTTGCAATGGTAGCTTTAAAAGCTGCCGGATCGGAGAGATCGAGGGT
>WOYI010072147.1_pt1 | contig 58789 bp, 55 predicted proteins | sample 6423411 | NCBI WGS metagenome assembly WOYI01 (sample SAMN13441803, study PRJNA592873) | oil field metagenome | biome: oil field; feature: oil-well bore; material: oil-contaminated soil; isolation source: oil-contaminated soil from oil-well borehole | place: Germany: Wietze | collected 2016-10-18 ... | reverse complement strand
GCCCTTGGGTTCTGAGCCGCCGCTATCACCACCGCTGTCCTGCCCTGCGAGCAGCTCGTCCAGCATCTCGGGGGTGACACCCACATCGCCACCGCCGCCACCGCCGCCCTGTACCGCTTGGAGCACCTTGTCAAGACCCTGCTGCGCCTGCCCGCCCAGTGGACCAAGTGCGCCTTGAAGCTGCTGTGGGAGCTGTTGCGCCATCCCCATGCCCTGACCGAGCATTCCCTGCATCTGTCCCATGAGTTGGGGTGGGAGTTCCATCCCCCCCGCCGCGCCACCACCAGGCATGGACGCGGGAACCGCAGGTTCTGCACCTGTCTTGATCTGCGCCTTCAATTCCGAATCGGTCTGCTCGAAGTTGGACCCAACCTTGTCCGCCTGACCCTTGAATTCGTCCACCAGGGAGTCCTTGGCTTCCTGGAGTTGCGCTTGGTCCCATCCTTCGGCGACAGCCTGCGCCTTGATGGTGTTCCAGCTCACCTCGTAGCCTTCGGCGATCCCGTTGAGGGCGGTCTTGGTGCCGAGGATGTTCTGCCCTGCGAGAGCCGTTGACGTTGCGCGGTTACTGAAGGTGGCACTCTTCGCGGTCATGGCGCTCATGCGCTCCGCGCTCTTAGCCTCGGAGGCGCTCGCGGTAGCGCCCTCCATGTTGGCGTCCACGGTGCTCGCCATGTTGGAGACGGTGGAAGCGCCCTGCGTCATCTGCTGCCCGTTAGCGAATTGCTCGGAGGCGCGTGACGCGTACACGGTCTCGTCAAGCTCAGGCCAGTTGTCACCGACGATGAGCTGAAACTCAGGTGTGCTGGCGCGTTCGATTCCCATGGTGTTCCTACTTCGCGTTGTCGTGGACAGAGGTGGGTATGGCGGACTTGATGGCGGTGCGGACGGTGGCACCGATGTCTCCGCGCGGAGGTTTGCGTGTGAAGGTCACAGCGGGGATGCCATTGAGGTTGTGCACGACAATCCCTGTGTCCTGCGGGATAGCTGAGGTCATAGCCACAAGAGTAGTGCCCCGATGACCAAAACCACGGGGAGAAGGGTCTTCACGCAACAAGTGTGTACAGGGGAAGTGCTCAAGACGCAGAAAATCGGGCGCATGTCGAATATGCGCCCGATCTCTGTGCGAAACGGGTACTAGATGGCGAAGGAGGCCGCGTTGAGCGAGTTGGTCGCCTCAGTCGTTGCCGAGAAGATGTCCGTGGACACCACGCGCTCCATGAGCTGCTCCATACCGAGCTGGAACATCGCGCCGAACTGCTCCACAGCAGCTACCTGCTGTGAAACCGCCAACGCGGATGCTCCCTCTCCACCTGGCGGAGTGATGGTCGCGCCTGCTGCCGAAGTGGCGGCGGACGCCGATGCGAGTGTGCCGTTGATGAACGAAACGGCAGCGTTCTGAGTGAGTAGCTCACCGAATTCGGTGATCTTAAAGAGTCCTGACATAGGTACATGATAAACGAAAAGTCCCCCTGTACGCACTTTCCGTGCACAGGGGGGCTATACGTGTTCGTCAGATCACCCACGCGCGTTCGGTGGAAGGCTCCTCCGCGAGGACAACTTCTTCGTCCTTACCGATGACCACCTGCAATCGGTCACCGCCGATGGGGATGATGGCGTTGTGCGGGTCGATAGGTGGGAAGTCGCCAGCCACCACGATGACTGCGGGACCGCCCTCCTCGTGCGGCAGTGTCAGCGCCTGTTCTGGCGTCACCACAACGACATCGCATGTGCTGTAGTCGCTCAGAGGGTCAGCCGTCATCTGCAGCAGACGCGAGTTGCGGTTCCCCACAAACCGCTGCCATCCGTCGATGCCCACGCGAATACGATGCCGCTGCGTGGACAGCCGAAGGGTGAGGCGTTTGGCGTAGTCCTCCGCGCCAATAACCCACAAAGGGTCACCGCCACGACCAACGTGCATGAACGTTCGGTCCCGCTTCTCGTTAAGTCCGAGATACACCCCAAGTGGGTGTGCGGGCATCACCAGACGCGTACTTTCGCTGGGGTTGAGGTACCTTCCGCCATCGTCATCCACGCGAAGGTCACGTGCCATCGGAAGCAGGTTGGACACTCGTGCCATGTGCCTACCGTTCTCGCGGCGAAGACCCTGTGAGGGGAGAAGCGATAGCGCGTCAGGGTCGTCGGTGAGATACGACGTGGCGTAACTAACGGTGTCCCCTTTACCGTCTGGGCGCAGGGACAGGCAGTTGTACTGACGCAGGGCGTGCACCTCATTCCACAGGAGCTGCGTTGCGGGCGACCACTGTGTGGGGGTGAACGCAACCACCGCTCCCACAGTGGCGTCACCTGGCGCACCGAGGTAGCTCCACCCGGAGTTCCCCGCTGCTGAACCCACCCCACTGAAGATGTCCGCGTGGATACCCATGACCGTGGCAGGAGGCACCACCTTCGCGTCGATACTGTGCGTATGGAACACGCGCTGGACGCGACTCGCGGCGATTCCTATGGTGCGGGTAACTCCATCAGCTACCGTTCCACGGTCGGTCTGCCGTGACTCCACAGCGTTGAGGTTGTCCAGCAGTGAAACTGATACCTCTACGAACGTCCTACCGCCCAACTGATGCTGGATTGTTCCCAGGACGCTGAGCACCGATGTGGAGGCGCGGTCTTCAGTGGCGACCTTGTACCCGTACTGCACCACACGGATGTGCGCAAGCGTGATGTCGTACTGGCGAAGCACGTCGCGAAGTTCTTCCAGCGGGATGGCGGGTGTGGACGACTCTCCGTTGGAACCCACACGTGATAGCGCCCATGGCTGTCCGGTAACTTCGATGAACATGCGTGCGGACTTCCCATCCCACACCATGGCACGTCCCTTTGAGTCAACGATCCATGCTCCTCGCAGCCGATTACGCCGCGCTGTCCACCACCGAAGGAACCATTGGCGAGCTGTCGCCCCGTGCACAGTGACGAGACTTGTCACCGTCAGCACGACCAGCGTCCACCCCACCACAGTGAGCACAATCGACGCGGTGCCGCCGCTTCCTGCGTTGTCGATGAAGGTCCACGCCGCAATCCCTGTGATTCCCGCCCAAGCCGCCGTGGCAGCGGTCCACCGTATCCCGATCATTCGATGACCACCTCATGAGGAACATCGACACCAGTTCCGTTTTCGCCCGCACCAGCTTTTCTCCGTTGTCCTGCGCGTACCGCAAGAAGCACGAGAGCCAGGACGGTGACCATTCCCAATGATCCCGCCATGATGTACTTGGCGGCGTCGCGTGCCAGCGTGTCAGGTGGGATCGCGTCGGGAAGTTCCGACACACCGCGCGGGGGAACCCCTTGCGCGACCTTAGGTCCAAGTTCAAGGGTGTCCGTCAGTGCCGCTACAGGGTCCACGATTCCTGACCCGAGGAGGTTTTCCATCATCCCTGAAGCAGGAGCATGGGCGGTGTTCTTGATACGGTCAATGACTTGGTTGGCAGTGAGGTTGGGGTACTTCTCACGGACGAGAGCAGCGAGCCCCGAGACATACGCAGCCGCGAAACTGGTACCGCTGATGGCGATAGCTTCACCATCTTTCGTCTGGGCGTTGACCAGACTCCCACGGTCCCCTGCGCTCGGGTCCAACGAGACGATGTTGATGGCGGGTGCCGCCACATCGACCCATGGTCCGCCCATCGTGTTCGGGTAGGTTTCCCCCGTCAGGGACGTACCCCCCACAGACAGTACGAACTGCGACCACATGGACGGTAGGGACACCGACTCCACGGTCCCCCACCCGCGAGGGTCGGACGGGGACGAGGGGTTCGGTCCAGGATTCTGCTTGCAGCTTCCCCCGATGTTTCCCGCCGAGGAGACGACCACGATGTTCCTTTCCACGGCGGCGTAGTACAGCGCTCCAGCCAAGGAACTCGTGTCCACGGGGATACCTGCCTCGAAGCACGCAGTCACCGAAATGTTGATGACCGTGGCACCCATGTTCGCCGCGTGCACAATTGCCTGCGCCAGAGAATGCAGGTTGGAGGCGCTCTTTGCCACCGCGTCGTACCCCTGCGGGGGGCGGTCTGGGGAGAACGCGCCAGAGGTCTGACGGATGGACAGGAGGGTCGCCTCGGGAGCGACACCGACAAACCCGTCACCTTCCGATGCGCGCGCCGCGATGATGCCCGCGATGAGCGTTCCGTGATGGTCGCAGTCGGACAGCCCGTCACCGCCCATCACATAGTCACCGCCACCGATCAGGTTGGGAATGCGTACGTTGGGGTTCACCCCTGAGTCGATGACCGCCACCGTTTGACCGCGCCCAACTGCCAGTTCGTTGAGGCGGGGAACCTGGAACACCGTGTTCACAGGGATGGACGCGAACTGGCTGTTCTCCAGAATGCTGGACACCATGCATACGCTGTCTTGCTTCATGGGCATTGGCGGGGAGGGCACCCCGTCCGGGGGCGCGATGTCACGAGCGGAGTCGAACACAGGCTCAGACAATGCGTACGCGGCGGGTGCTCCCGCCAACGATCCCACGCACAGCATGGACGCTGCCAGCGTCGCGCAGGTGACGCGGCGAAAGGCGGGGGCAATCAACGGTTTCTCGCTTTCATGTAGACATCCATGAGGAACCCGATCCACAGTGCGGGAGCGGCGTACATCGCGAACTCCACCAGCTCGAAGTACCTCCGAACGGTAGGTGCTTTGATGACTTTCTGGCTTAGTGCCCACAGGCTTCCCACCAATGACCCCGCCACGATGACTCCTGCGGACGCCGCGATCTGCCATAGGTTCCCGTACGGGTGGGACACCGTGAGAGCCAAGGTGTACGCGCACATGGTGGACAGCGCTGCGGTGAGAAGGAGCGTGTGCACGTCCCTGTTGATGTCGTTGCGTGCGCGGTACATGATGCACATGGACACACTCACATAGAAGCCGAACAACAGCCACTGGCGAGAGTCCACGAAGATACCGCTCACCACACTGGACCCCACGATGGTGACCGAGGCACCTGACAAAATCCCAAACAGGTATTCGTGCGCTGCCTGGCTCTGTTCCTTTTGGTTGATGACGGATTCGATGACCTCACGGCTGGAAGATTTACGGCTCACCGCACCCAGCGTGGTTTCGTCCTTGTTGAGCGCCTCACCCGCAGCAGGTACGTACGGTGTTTCCACTTTCGCCGCCGCCATCGCCACGCGAGATGACATGAGAATGATGATGAACGCGAACATCGCTATCTGCGCCCCGATGATGTACGTGTCCGAGGTGTAGAAGTAGTTCACCACTGACATGACCGCCACGGGGAGCGACCCTGCAACGACACCTGCGTGCAGGCGCGCGGGACCAGGGGTGAGAGGGATGATGATAGCGCTGAACACGAGGAGCGCAGCCGCCGTCGCCGCTACGTGCCACAGCCCGGGGTGTCGTGGAATGGCACTGAATACGGTAGTGGCGACACCTGCATAACTGATGGACAGCAGCGATGTCCCCAGAAGTTTGTCCGCGCCCCGAAGAGTCGGCACGCTAAGGGTGGTGCACAGCGCTGTCACCGCAGCGAGTGCTCCGACCACGGACCAGCGGTACGCGTTGTCGGTTTCCAGCCCCCAGCTCACGAGGTACCCTGCACCGAGTGTCAGGAGAACGCCGACGACACCGATTGTCAGCGCGGCGAATCGCACCGCGTCCACGTCGTACTTCCACTCAGGGAAGAATTCCTGATGTTTGGCGACGGACTCCGCGATGTCGTCAATAAGTGCGGGGTAGGTTTCGTTTCCCGCGTCCTTGGTCAGGTAGATGCGCTCGCCGTCGAGAACGTTCTGCTCGGTGAGAGACTGCTCGGTGCTGAGTTGGCGGCGACCGAACCGCTCCAGCTTCCACACCGCGTCGTCGTCAAGGAGCCAATCGGTGGCGCGTCCCTGCGCGGACAGCTCGTCGTGGAGGTAGCGGATGAGGTCGAAGATGACATCTTCAACGGGGGACTCCGCTGGAAGCTGAACGTCAATAACAGCATCGGCACCTGACAGGACAATGGATGTCCTCAGATACTTGGTCGTAGAGTTGCTGCTCACGTACTGTCTCTCCGATTTCCTCTATGTGGGACGCATTTGGGGGCAGGGCAACACGTTTTTTTACGTGTCACGTCCCTGCCCCCAAATTACCAGGTCGGTGTGCGTTTACTTCTTACGGCGCGGGCGACTCAGCGAGTGACCCATCTCTGCCAGGGCGGCAGGTGTCGCCCACTTGGTGTCCACCAGCGCGCTAATCCGCGCGGCGTACCGCTCCCGAACGGTCTCCGCCTCAGCGGCGACTCTCGCAACGATGGCGTCCTGCTCTTCGGTGACGAAGGCGATAGCCGCTTCGGCGGACTGCTTGGCGTCCTCCACGCTGGCGTCCGCGATGGACACCTCTTCCTTCAGCTCTGCGAGGTCAGCGAGTCCCTGAGCGATGATGGCTGCTGGGTCGCTTCCCATGATGGTGTCGCTGGACATGTGATATTTCTCCGTTTCGTTTCATCCCCGCGTGCGCGGAACGTATTGCATGGAGCCCCACTGCTTATGCAGGGAGACTTGACACCACCAGGGCAGCAGCACGGACGTACTGATACCTGGTCGGTTTACTCAGTAGGTCGAGGTCCACAGGACCGCTTTCGGACAAGTGATCGTCCCACGGGATGTCCAGGACTTCCCGCGCCTTTACTGAGTGCTGTCGGTTGACGAAGGTCTCCAGGTTCACCTTTGGGTCCGCCGAGGAGCGGTGGTTCACCAGTACCGTCGTCCGCTGGTCCATAAGTTCCAGCAGACCTGCGTCGCGGGCGATTCCCTCCACGCTGCGTGCGCCTTGCAGCGAGTCGTTTTCCGTGGAAGTCACCAGCACCATCGAGTCCAGCGCCGCCAACGCGGTCCAATAGGTTTCGGTATTCGGGGAGTTGCCGAAGTCCACGAGAATCAGCTCATAGTTGCTCTTGAGAATACTCAGCCCACGGGTGAACTGCTCCGGGGTGAGGATTTCGTGCCGCAGTGCCGACAGCCCCGTGCCCAGTACGGACAGGCGGTGCTTGTTGCTTCGCATACACCCCGCCACATCGTTGGGTGTTCGGATGGTCTGATCTGTGGCGAAGTCCAGTAGCGAAATGTTCCCGCGAGGCGCATCCGCGACAGCCTTGGTGCGCAGCGCCAGGGTGTTGTTGTAGTCGAGGGTGATGGTGACCACGGGCTTGCTGCGATGCTGCGCCAATGTGGACGCCAACACCATGGCAGATGTTGTCTTACCAACACCGCCCTTACCGCCCAGCACTCCGATGACCTTGGGGTTACGCAGTCCGCGATTGATGCGAGCGATGAAGTGGTCATACTCCAACTCTGCCTTGCCCTTACCTATCGGCACGCCGAGCTTGTTGGCGAGTACCGAGCGAAAACCCACCTGTGGGCGGTCGCGCTTGGTGTTGACGCGGTAGTCGTCATCCCGCGCGTAGTCGTCACTGTCGTCGCGCCCGTGAACATTCGCAACGGGCGCGAACTCCGTGTCGATGTTCGAGGTGTCGCCAACACTGCGCGCCTCTTGGGGGATGTCACGCCACTGTTCGGGAGTGCGGCGCGCGTCCAGACCGTAAGGGTCTGCGTTCACGGCGGCGTGAGGGTCTTCGACAACTTCGGGGGCGGTCTGCGGTGACACGGGCGCAACGGGTCGCGCGGCGTACCTGTTACGCAGTGAGCTACCGCGATTCGAGGGATTCTGGGGTGTTGTCACGGTGTTAACCTTATCATCGAAATAGTTGCGGCACGTCCCCACGCGCTGTGTTGCGGGCGTGTCATGGGTTTGTCGAAGCGAATCGCTGCTGACGAACGCTTCGATCATCAGTCGATACGGTCACCATGACCGATTCCATACCTATGGGTGACGGGACCGTAATGGCTTCCCGGAGTCGCGCGCACCATCGTGAATGGGTCTGTGTCAGGGATCTCGATACGAGCGTTTGGACTTCCGCCCATAGCTCGTACCTTCATCTCCGCGTGGTAGCGGTCCACCTCCTCGTACGCGCGGGAAACGTCGCCGTTGCGCCATCCGTCGCTAACGTCTCCCCGCGTGGCAGGGGAGCCGAGAAGTGCGTTGCGCGCCGCGCCGCGCGCACTACGACGAACCGCTCGCCATACACGTCCCGCGATGGGGTTCTCCCCTCTCCCTGCCTTCGCGGAGGAGTAGTTGACGGTCATGCGGATAGCGTCGTCATCGGAACCCGCCGCGCCTCCGTTGAGAAGGCTCACCTCTGCGGCTCCACGGCGGCTCCGTGCGTCGCGAAGTGCGCGGTGCATCTCCGTTGCGGACATCTTGCCTGTTACCTCACCCGAGGACGACACCCGCTCCAACGACACGTTGGCGATTTGACCCGCTGCCCTGGCAGCGCGAATCGTGGAATCCACTTCCGCGAGGATCGCGGATTCCACCGAGGTGCGCGGAGACCTTCCGCCGAAAATCGGGGCATCCGCGTCGCGTTGCGCGGACACCACTTCGCGGCTCAAGGACTTCACATCGTCGTTGGTGAAGTTGACAGGCACCAGGGCGCGTGACGCAGGTTCCGCGCCAGACGCCAACCGTGCTTCCGCCTCATCCCGTACTTGTGCCTCTCTGCGCGCTCGTTCCACAACGTACTCAGCCGTCGCGTAGCGAAGAGCGCCTTTCGTCGCTCGGGCTATCGCCAGCGTGCGGTTCTTGATGCCTTTACCGTTCTTCGCACCCGCTTCCACGGGAACGGACTCAGTGGACGGGGCTGACTTCAGTGCGCGGCGCACCTCACCGTTCTGGAGGCTGAACTCGACAACCTTGGCGTACTCAGCGTTCTTCGTGATGCGCTGCGCATCCGTCACGTCATCCTTCACCGTTTTACCGTCCTTCGACATCAGCGCTACTGCGCCACCTGCAATCGCTGCAGTCCCTTTGGTGATTCGCTTCCGCACTCCGCTCACCGGGTGCCTGCCCTGCATGTCCACTCTGTTCAGTGCGTTGTTCACCGTGGACGACCCACCGAGGATGGAGGTGAGGGTGGCGTGTGCGTCTGTCTTCAAGGTCCGCGACAGCGCTCCGTTCCTGCGTGTCACGAAGAACAGGAACCCTGTCAGGAACACCCAGGACACTAGGAGCAGGAGCATCTGGAGCACCGCAAAGCCACTCGTCCCCCAGTTGCCCAGCAGCCGCCCCATGAGGGCGGGTCCTGCTATGGCGATAATCTGCACGATCACCGCCATGAGCATGTGCGACCCTACAGTGACACCGTGGCGCGCGAACCCGTCGAACTGACGACGCTTGGTGATGGTGGACGCCGCGATCCATGGGATGACGATGACCGCGATGATGGAAACGGACAGATGGATGATGAACTTCCACAGCGCCACGAGCGCGAACGTCAACGCGGCGGCGGACAACATCAAAGACAACGCGGCGAGGATAATCGTGGACTCAGAAGGTGTGGGCGTACTCCCCGCACATGTCTGCGCCGCGTCGTTTCCACCTCGCGACCATATCGCAGCGCAGTTCTCCGGTACGCCCTGCCCGTAGATGATGAGCAGGGTGGGCTGGCGAATGAGCGCGTCAACGCTGATGGCGGAAGGCGCGTCCCCGCCCGACACCACATCCACCGCCACTGCCGCCACGGAGAGCGCGGCGCGTAAAAGTGCGAACGGGTTGGCGACGAGGATGCACACGGCGAGCATGATGCCAATTCCCGCTGTGATGCGGTTTATGTCCTCCGTCGATAACTTGGTCGAGGTGGACTTCGCCTTCCCCAGCATGATGATGACCATGAGAATGACGAATGTCATCACGGCGATGTAGACGGGGTTGATCACCTCGAACAGGCTGCGGGTGATGTTCTCGTAGCCTTCGGTGAGTCCGTCCAGCCATGAGGGCTCCGACACCCACGACATGATGGTGGCTGCCACCACCCCCGCGAACATGAACCACGTCCACAGAAATGTGGCGAACATCCCCAGAAGTTCCTTCGCCCACTCGAACGTCCCATAGGTGAAGTCCAGTGTGTAGTCCGCTACCCGACGCCCGCTGGAATCGTGGAGGTCAGACCACGCAAGCAATCCTTTGAGCATGTGCCTACTCCTCTGGTGCGGTGAGTTCCGACGCGCGAACCATGCGGCTGGACGTGGTGTCGGACATACGCGCACGGTCACTGCGAAGGTGCGGGAGAATCTTCACACGGGAGATGTTGCCACTGCCGTCGTTGAACCAGCCTTCACCTTCGCGCCCTTGAGTGGGGCGGTTGTTGTCGTCGGGGTCAGGCGGGCTGGTGTCGGTGAGCATGCGGTCTACCAGGAAGTCCGTCACAGGAATTTCCGCCCAGTCCAAAGCGTCTTCGGAGTTCGCCGTGGTCTCCTGTCGCATGATGAATTTACGCTTGATCATGTCGTACTGCGAGCCGAAGTCCGCCGCGAGCTGCGATCCGCCGACGACGAAGTTTCCGTCTTTTCGACCTGTGCGGTCAGGTGTTCGGATGAGGCGGTCAAGAACACGGTCGTTACCGTCGAGGAAGTGCAACTCGTCCCCGAAGAATGCGCACGCACCCTTGATCTGGGAGAAGTGGAACGCTGCCAGTCTCGCGATGGCGTTGTACATGACCGCCGCGTACCGCTCGGAGGGCTCGGACTCGGAGAGGTTGTTGCCGCGATACACCGACAAGTTGTGCGTGCGGAACACCACGCAGCGGGACTGCGCGTTGAACGCGGGGATGTCGATGATGTCGCCGTGGTCCAGCGGGTCGATGAGACCCGCGCAGTATTCCTGCTCTCCCCAGTAGCCGAATTTACCGGACAGCACCTTGGACACCGCAGAGGGGGAGTTGCGGATGTGCTCGATGAGCTTGCGTGTCGTGGTGAGCCCGCGCGGCTGGCGGTACTCCCACTTGAGAATGCGCGACAGTGTGACCGCCTCTTCGGAGTCCACCGGAATTTGTAGGAGCGGCAGCCACAGGTCCATGAACACCTGCTCCGCCATTCCACCGCTCGGGTACACCTTCAGCGGGTCCAGGGACGCCTTGCGCGCCGTCACGTCGAACACTGTCGTGTCAGTCAGTGTGGAGGCGAAAACTTCGTACTCACCATGCTTGTGCTGGTCGATGAGATACACGTAGCGGTTCAGGTCGATGGTGTACGAGAGCATCGTCTTGATGAGGTGACTCTTACCAGAACCCTGCGCACCGCAGACGGTGACCGAGCCGTTGCCCTTGTCCGTGGAGTTGAGCACGTCCCACAGCACGAGCTTACCGAGTGCATTCTCGGTGACCTGCCCGAGAGGTACTCCCTGCGTGTCCCCGACCACCGTGCGGCGCAGCGGCATGGCTCCGCCGAACAGGTACGCCGTGGTGACCATCGCCAGGTCATTGGTGAGACCAGATCGCGGAATACCTGGCATCATCTGCTCCCACATGTCCTTCTGCCCGCCCACGGCGCGATACATGGTGAAGCCGTTGTTGGAGAAGGACTTCTCCACCGACGCGGCGGTTCGGGTGAGCCAGTCGATGTCCGGGTGCGCGAAGGAAAACAGCGCGGTCACCTTCATTCCCACCGGACTGGATTCGCTCTTGACGATTTCATGCAGCTCTCGCACGTCATCCATGGAGTCTTCGTAATCGTCAACGTCCAGCTCGTCCTTGGAGTTGGACGAGTCTTCGGTTTTGAGGTCAGCCAGCGTCTTGGACGCCGCCTCCTTCGAGGTCACATCATCGTCGTAATGGAAGCGCAGCGCGAAATCGGCATCACACCCGATAGCTTGGTCCACGATGTAGGTGAAGCTGTTGACGGAGGTGCTCAGTTCGTTGGGTACGGAGGAGACACCCATCATCACCTGGTAGGACGTGTACCCATCAGGGAAGTCGGCGTTACGCGTCTCGATGTTGGACACCGAGAGTACTTTCCCCTTGTGCAGGGAACGGAACGTCCCCATGAGGGAGGTGCGTGCCAGCTTCTTGCGAGAGGACAGCGCTTTGGCTCCCTCTTCGTTGAGACGCTCCGCTAGGTCTTCCATGAATGTCTCGTACAGCGCGGTCGTATCCGCCGCCGCGTCGATGTCCACTTGCGGGAACGACTTGACGTTGAACTTCATCGGGGGTTCTCCGTGGCGCGGCTCGAAAGGCACCTCCAGACCTCGTAGGCGCGCACGGTCGAATACCCACCGCACGTGCTGCGGGGTTGTCGGGCGTGGTTTGAAATGTTCGGGGATGGCGTTGTAGACGGTGCGGTTGAACCCTGCGACGGATTTCTTGCTCACATCAGCGTGGGGGTCGGTGACTACCACGTTCGACATCAGCTTGTCGGTGAGGGAGAGGGACACAGGCATGAACACCGAAAGCCAGTAAACGCGTTCGTAGGAGGTGAGTTCTCCCGACACAACACGGCGGTTGAGTTCGTTCAGTTGACGCATGAACTCGGGGTACGCGGCTTCGGTAAGTCCTGGAACGCCGCGCGCCACCGACGCGATAACGTCTTCGGGTCGGTCTGTTGTCTTGATTCCGAGAAGGAGAAAGTCTGTGGAGCCCACAGACCGCAGCGAGGAAAACAGTTCGTCGTGCAGCGACTGCGCCGACGACACCTTGGAGGGGTTGTACGGGTTGACGTTGATACCCGTCAGAAGATAGTTGACGCATACAGAGCCGTCCTTAGCAAAGATGACGTTACCCGCCAGTCTCGACAACTTTGTGGCGTATTCGCCCATGATGAGTCCCTTAGTGCGAAGCGCGGTAGTTGAAGGAGAATCGCTCACGCACACCACGGATGATGAGCCTGAGCATGGTTCCCTCGCTGAGTACAAGGTTCGGGTCGATGCGGTAGGTGTAGGTGGCGAACGCGAATGCCAGCGTGAACGTCACCAGGAACACAGGGATGCTCGCCCACGGTGAGATGAGCAGTAGCACCGCGCCCAGGAAAGCACCCGCGAACACAAACAGCGCAAGGAAGGTACGTATGCGGAAACCTTTGACGCGCCACTCGATGGCGACCGACGTAGTGTCGGGGAACATACGGTAACCGCGCATGGCACGTCCCTTCTAGCGTAAGTGTTCGCGGGTGCTTCCTGAGATGTCGAACGTTTACGAGAGCGCGCCGCCAGCCAAGGACGCCCCGATGCGCGCCAGTGCCCATGCACCGAAGATGAGGACCATAACGATGACGAACTTGCCGCCGAGGTTGAGCAAGTCCTTGGAACCCTGCGCGCTGCCTCCGCCCTTGGCGAAAGTCGTCACCGACAGCACCGCGAAGATGCCGACAGCGATCACGGCGGCTGCCATGGTCACGCGGTTGACGAGTGAGGTGATGGCGTTGTTCGAGGTTCCGTCTCCTCCAAGACCCTCCGCGAGGTACGCCGTCGAGTCTGCGGCGGTCTGCGCTAACGCGAGACTGATGCTCACAATTTTCTCCTGAGTGTTGGTGCCCGCCAGTCGCGGGAACGTCTACATGCGATGGTAGCGCGTCATTTGTGTATCACTGCTTCGGCGCGGGTGTCGCCTCCCGCACTTATCATAACGGACGATGACGGCTTACGTTACGTGTATGCGCACACACCTCCCCTATACACGGATATAAGGCGTTACGAACGGTGTGATGTGTAGGTGAGTCCGCACGCACTCACCTACACATCACACCGAGTGGGTGTAGTGTGTAAATCACTAGGTTGACCAGCGTGGTTTACAACGGTGATGGAAGCCCTCCCCGCACTCGCAAAATGTTACGTAGAGTGTTACACCCCGTGTTACGGAGTACGTTACGGAGCCTGTGACGGCAGTTTCCCGTTTTGTTACGGCGCGTGTTACGGCATGCGTTACGAAACGTAGGGTTACACTCGGACGATACCTGGAGCTGCGTGCTCCCCATGAAAGGCGGCACCGTGCACCTCTATATGTATGCGACATCGGACACCCCCCCGAACGCCGCTGCGCAGAACTACATCGACATCGCGGAGATGTACCGCGCGGGGTTTCTTAGCGAGAATTCCACCGTGTGGATGAACGCCAACGCGCCTGAAGTGGGAATGTGGACACTGACCCACCGCAGCACGTACCTCAAGGTGTTTCGCACCGTGTATCCAGGCTGGTTGCGCCTTACCCGCACGTCAGCAAAGTGGGGACGTACCTCACAGGCTACGTCCAAGGAACCTGTGAGCGTGCTGGACCTTCGCGCGCTTCCCGACAGTGCGGACGACAAGGTGACAATCGTGGTGGCTCACCGTCATCCCGGTCATCCTGTTCGCGTGGTGGCAGACGGTTCCGTGCAGCATCCCAACACCAATGGAGTGTTTGCGTTCGATCCGTTCACGGTGGTGGACCTCAGTAAGTACACCGCCCCTGAAAACGCTCCAATACCCAACCAGTACGAGTCCGCCCACGCCATGATCAGTGGCGCGGCGATCATGGCGACAACATCCACCGATGAAGGTTCTGAGTTCATTCGAGACCACATGGACCTTTACTACACGGAGCTACAACAGTCAGACTTGGACTTCATCACGAAGAACATGGGTAGCATCGAGCAGTACGCGAAGATTCGCACGGACATGCTCTTGAAGCGCATCACCGATGCGGGACTGAGCGGTAAGCTGGCGGAATCCGAGTCGGCGTTCTAAGTCTGCGCACCGCGCGCCATCGTGTGTAGACAGGAGCCTCACCCTATGTCCAACCGTTCTCCCCAACGCAAACCCAGCCCGTGTGGCAAATGTGGGTTTGAGTTGTACAACCCTGTGTCGGTTCTCAACGTGAGTAACGTCGGGATGTACAACGACGCGCGCCATCCGGGTCGCCTCATCGTGACGCTACGCCGTCACTGCGAGCATTTCGACCAGCTCCGTCCAAACACCATGGGAATGTTCATGTACGACGTGCAGAAGTGCGCGGGGATACTACGGAGGATTGAGGGGGTGGAGCGGGTGAACATCGCCATCCTCGGAAACAAGGTTCCGCACGTACACGCACACATCATCCCGCGCTATACCACGGAACCCAACCTTGGACGTTCCCCCTGGGAGGACGCAGCGCCCCTGGTCGAGCTGTCCGAGGAAAGAGCGGACGCTATGGTGGCGCTTCTCAAGTCGATGTTCTGGGCGGACATCACCACCGCGCACACTACAACGAGCTGATGTTGTCAGGCACCTGCGCGCTGATGGCGCGCTCAACCTCTCCGAGCTTGGACGGGCAGTACACCATCGCTGCGACGCGCATCATCTCCAGAAATTCTGGTCGGTCCTCCACGCCCACTGACATGTAGAGGCTTTCCACGGTGTCTCCCCGTGCGAACAACTTCACCAGCGTCTCGCCAACGATGTGCGCGTTCTCCACTCCGCCTGTGTTCGGTAACTCCCGCCGCGCCAACCGCCGTATGCGCCACATTTTCCACGCGCGGCGAATCACAGAAGTCACCGCCCTTATCCCAATGAGCTGGTGTCATTGGGAACCAGCTCTTCGATACGCGCACGGATGTCGGGGAGGATGTGCGGAGTGTAGACACGTGCGATGGGCTCAAGGTGCTGAAGGAAAATCACCTGGTCCGAATCGGACAAGGGATGCGGGTAGGCGGAGGCGAACATGTCCACGACATCACGGACGTGCATCCCGCGCCGCACGCAGTCTTCCAGTGCTTCCCCGAAGGCGGGTGCACTGGCGTGGTCCAGTGTCAGCGGGAACTCTTTTCGGGAGGAGTGGATGGCGCGCGTCGCTCTAACACTGCGACGGACCACACCTTTACGGCGCAGCGCGACGGCGAGCGCTGCGAGTAGTGCCACGGTCGTGACGCGCATAGATTCTCCTTCGTGTGGTGTTATTTCCATATTATCACGACTTGGTTGCCGCGTGTGTTGCGCGCGTGGGAAAATATGCTAGAGTTCCTTACGCGTCCTTCGGGAAGCGATTGATAACTACACAGGGGCTGAACGGCATCGACTGCGAAGCAGGATGCGGGGAAGCGGGCAGTGTTGGGCACACTTCTACTTTAGTGAACGTGCCAACCTATTAAGCGCCGACAACAACGACGCAACGGTCACCGACGCCGAAATCGAAGCATTCTTCAAGGAGAACGCTCTGGTTTCTGCTTAGCAGACCTGCCAGGGACAAGTTGATCGCTCACAGAGTCTCTGGCATCAAATTTAGTAGCGACAGCAACGCGATGAGGACCACCTGAACCTCGCGCGCCAAGACAATCAGGTAAACGGTGCCAAAGAGTCGAACCCCGTCTTCGGGGAAGACGAACCGTTACGGCAACGAAGACTACGCCCGTAGAAGACCGCACGACGTTTGCGTAGGACCGGGGTTCGATTCCCCGCAGCTCCACAACGCCATCATGGCGACAAGATTCGCACCCGAGCAATCGGGTGCGAGCCTAGAACGGGACGGAGAGGTAGCGCTCTCCTTGACGCCGCGAGGTCAATGCGCTGACACTTCGCGGTGATAAGTTTTCGGCGAGGCTCCCGAGCACGGAGCCAGACCACGTTTCCCACTACAGGTCCGCCCGCACCGCCCCGAGGAAGCCGATAGCTGTCGGAACTTCCGAGAAAGGGTCAAGTCGGGGTCAGCGCGCATGGGTTGTATTGGATGTCCGAGCGTCGAAAGCCGCACGCGGTACCGCATCGTTCCTGGGTTCGACTCCCAGACAATCCACATCGAAGGAGACCACGTGACCGTCCGTGAACTGAATCCCGACCACGGGCTCAACACATCACCCACGGACGTGCGCGTGTTTCTTGCGGGAACCATCGACCTCGGCGCGTCAGAGGACTGGCAGCGAAGTTTCATCAGTCACATCCGCGCGGCTACCGACACGGCGGTGACGGTACTCAACCCTCGGCGGGATACATGGTTCGGCACCCCTACGCTGAACAACCCTGAGTTCGCCAAGCAGGTCACCTGGGAGATGGACGCGCTGGAATTGGCGGACATCATCGTGATGCGTATTCTCGGTTCCTCGGAAAGTCCCATTACGATGCTGGAGCTTGGACTACACGCCCGCAGCGGAAAGCTCGTGGTTTTCTGTGATGAAACCTTCTATCGTTTCGGAAACATTGCTGCAGTGTGCGACCGATACGGCATCATGCGGGTGCCAACCTACGACGCCTTGATGAGTGAAGTGTTGAGCAGAGTCGCACAGTATGTGAAGCACGTGCAGGCTACCCGCACAGTGGTGTTCTGTGTACCCTTCCGTTATGGATGAAGCGACGCGGAACGTCATACGAGTCTGCGGGAATCTCGACGTTCCTCATTTCAAGAGCGCGGTCAACGCGGCGAAGATGGGAACCTTGAACCGCGAGACGGTACAAGACTTGCACGCCACATTCGCGGATGCGGAGGAGTGGACGCGGACATGGTTGGAGCGAAACGAGCAGATATGACTACGACCCTCACCTCTTCACGAACGGCGTTCATCATCGGTGTCGTGTCGATTATGGACCTGACGGGGCGCACGACCGTGAACTACTTTCGTTCCGTTCGCTCAGCGTCGCCAACGCTAGTTGAAGCTGTCCGCCTTGTGCGTGCAGTGAAGTATGGGCAGCTAACAGGTTTCGTATCGGCGTTGGCAGTGATTGGTGCCGCAGGTATTTTCGTCTATCACGGATACACCGCGCTACCTGTTTCTCTGGTACTCGCACACACGGTGACCATGTTGGTGGCACTAACTTACGTGGATCGTGCTGTTTACGGGCGCGTCAACCTTAGACAAACCTGAGTGCGCGTGCTAAGTTTCGTTAGCCACATCACCTACGTACGGAGACTCCGCGTCCTTCACCGCGCCCGCGCCCACTCGACTTCTCGCAGCTAGGACCGCTGTCGCCACGGCAGCACTGGCTACCACAACCGCCCTAACGGTCGGGCTTGCCGCCCCCGCCATGGAGAGCATGGCACGTCCCTCTGACGTCACCATCCCCACCGCTGCGCAGACCCTCACTTCCGAGCAGGTGCAGCTTCTCGCGTCGATAGGTGTCTACCCTGTCGGACCTCTTCCGCAGGTGTTTCGCAACCTTGGCATGGGTACCCCTCAGGATCTCCTGAACAACCTGGCTGGACTTGCGCAGATCATCCCTGGCGACGCGGGCACTCAGCTCAAGACGACCATCGAAGCTCTCTCCGCGCTCCTGGCAGCCGCGCAGGAGGGAATCAATCTCCCGATCCTCGGGAACATCGGACTGCCCGAAATATCCGTTCCTCCGATGGGTCCAGCGGGAACCATCGACCAGGTGGCGTCCCTGGAGGATTCACTGGCGACCCAAGCGATGTTGTCGGTGCTGAAGACCGCGCTAGCGTCTGGCGAGGGAGCCGCGCTCATCATCGGGCTGCTCGGTGACGTTACCGGAATCAACACCGACGCCATTGAAACCCTCGTGGCTGACCTACCTCTCAACGTGCCTGGCGCGTGGGACGGTCCTTTCTTCTCCAGCGCGGAAAGGCTCGCCATCATCCCGACGTGGGGGCTGGGTGGCACCAACGTCGCCCTGGCGTCCCCGACGTTCCTGAACGACCCGCAGTTCGCCAACACCGCCGTCCTGGCAGTCGTGCTGCGCAACTACAGCCGAACTGGTGGAGGGATTCTGTCGCTGCTCAACCCGCTGTCTTCGACAGTGGGTCTGAATCTGTCGAACGCGGACGGAACGGCGTCGCACCCGTCCACCAACAATTTGAACATCCCGATCACCGTCATGGATGGCAACGTTACCGTGTGGGACATCACCGCCGCGTACGACCTTCTATCTGACGCACCGTCCACTATCCTCAACCCGCTGGCGTGGTTGAACAGCGGTGTGGGGGCAGCCGCTCCGACCTACCTGATTCCCGCCAACATCACGGACTTCGCGGCGGTGCTGGAAGACCTGACCAGTGGGCAAATCGACATCGACACCATCAACACGCTGCTGGGAACCGTCAACAGCAGCATCGAGATGTTCAACGTCGATGTGGGAGCGGACGGCAACCTGTACGTCACCTACGACTCAGGGAACCTCCCGCTGTTGGAGCCCCTGCAGTTCATCCCACGCAACATCAGCTACATCCCTGGGTTCAACATCTCCACACCTGTGTCCAACTCTTTCGAGGACGTGCTGACCCAGCTCGTCGCACAGGGCTACCAGGACGTGAACATGACCCTGGACGCCGAAGGTGTCGCGACGTTCGTGCGCGGTTTCGATGAGGCGGGAACGCAGGCGAAGTTCTGGCAGAATCCCATCTCCTGGGAGACGGGGATGGAAACACCGCAGACGGTGTTCAACTCCATCATCACAGGGTTGCAGGCGAACGTGCTCAACCCCGAAGCCAGCCAGTTCGAGATTTTCGGTAACGCTGAAATCGGCAACTTGGTGTACCGCAATGCGGCAAACGTCGCCGTTGCCAAGGTTCTCTCCGACACCTTGGAGCAGCTTCGTGACGTGCTGAACCCGCTGATGAACGACGCGCAGGATGCCTTCCGCCCACTTGCCGCAGCGCTGGACAAGGCAACACTGGAAGTGAACAAGGTCATTGACGACGGGCTGAATGAGGTGTCCAAGCTCGGTGTGAACCTCTCAGGTCCGATGCTCGACGCCAACCGTGAGGTGAACGCGGTCAGCGACCAGATCAACAACGGCATTCGCGGAATCATCGGTCTCAAGCCCATCACCGCGCCGCCGCAGTTCACCCCAACGCCTCCTACGGAGGATGAGTCTGCGCTGCGCTCCTTGAAGGATGGCGCAGGTGGCCCCGGAAACCTTCCGACACCCGCCGCGAAAACGGTAGCCTTGACGGGCGTCACCAATGCCCTCGATGAGGGTGCTGATGAGGAAACTCTCCCCGCTTCGCCCGTGGGTGAGGCGTCTGATCACAAGGACGCGACCGATGTCGGCAGCGCCATCAAGGATCGTCTGGACACGCGCGCGGAGAAGACCGCGCGCAGTCTTACCAAGGCGGCAGAACGTGCGGAGAACGTCACCAAGGAACTGCGCAAGGGTAACCTCCCAGGCGCGGCGGACGAGGTGCGCAAGAACGTCGAAAACCGTGTTGACCGTCTCGGTAAGGACATCAACAACGGCGTGAAGGTTCGCGACGCCGTGAGCGGTGGGAAGAAGGACTCGTCTTCGGAGCGCGCAGGTGGTAGCTCCGCAAGGAGCGGCGGTGACGCTGGAAACAGTGGCGGGGCTGCTGGCGATTAAGTCCGCAGTTGTCGGGAGGGAACGGGCGCGTCGTCCCCTCCCGCTTTGTATGGCAACATCCGGCTAGCTGATTTCCCACGGCGGAATACGGGTGTGCGTTGGGTGTTCCACGATATGGTGATAACATGGACACAACACCTATCTGAGGATTCACATGCCCAAGCTCGTAATCACCGACCTGGACGACACACTGTGGCAATGGCTGACCACGTGGTACGGAGGATACGCCCGATTCCTCACCTATCTTGAGAATGCGCATGGTGTTCCTGCCGATGACTCATCGGAGGCATGGGCGCGATTCTATGGTGATGGTGGCGGAATAGAGTTCCCTCCCACGGTTGACTACCTGGTTAAGCACACCTCGTTGAGCACCAACGAAGCGGTAGTTGCGTACACCGACGCTGTACACGCATCACGTGTGGCGCGTGACGCGGCGATGACCCTCTTCCCTGGAGTGTCCGACACGCTGACAACGCTTGCCGACAACGGCGTCACCGTAATCGCCCACACGGATTCCCCCGTTACCGCTGCGGTACACCGACTGCACATGGCGGGGTTGGACGGGGCGGTACGCGAGGTGTACGCCGCGCCCACGTTCGATGACTTCGGGTACGGTCTCTACCTTTTGCACACCGCTGACGTTCACGTGAGCCAGTGGGAGTTCAAGCCCAGCACGCGGGTGCTGAACGACATCATCCGCCATCATGGAGGTGACCCGTCCAACACTTTCTACGTGGGGGATTCCCTGCGGCGTGACGTGTCCATGGCGAACGCGGCTGGGGTCACGCCCTTGTGGGCGAGGTACGGTACCGACTACGCAGGGCGTGACGAGGCGCTCGAAGCGGTGCTCAGCGTACAGCGTTACCGCACGTTCCCCGCCGAGGGAGGTCTCACCAACATTTCCCATGAGGAAGGGGTGGTCGCGCTGAACAGCTTCGCGGAGGTCACCGACCACGTTCTAGCGGGGTGACGCGCGTGGCTGCCCTCATGGTGACGTGCGTACTCTTCGGCGCGGTAGCCGCTGCGCGGGGGTGGTGGTACCGCATGGAGGGGTGGCAGCTCTACATGGTGTGCGGGGCGCTCGCCGCGTGCGCGGCGTTCCTCATCGGTACGGCAGCCGCGCGCATCGGGGAAGATGTCACGGAGGACGTTGAGTGCACCACGGGCGCGGTGGTCATTCTGGAGGACGGTTCCAACGCGTGTGCGGGCGCGGAACCTGTAGGGACACCAGTTTTGGAAGCTCAGAACTCGCGCTAGCGCGGCTCCACGGTGCCGAAGTTCACGGGCTCGGTGAGCGCGTCCACCAGCCATTGCCCGCCAGCGGTGAGGGTCACTTGCAGCGGAAGTTGCATGGTGGTGAAGGTGGTAAGGCTGATGGACGCCTGCACAGTGACCATGACCTCCACCGCGTCGCCCGCGACCGCTTGCGCGGGGTCAGGAGAGCCGTCCGCCACGTTGATGGAAGTGACACGCACTGTGGTGTACGGCGACCCGCTGATGGGTGACTCGGTGAACTTCTCAGAGACGTAGCGACCGAGGCTTCCAGAATCTCCGGGAATCAGATACGCCTTGGTGAAGTTGGCGAGGGTCTTTCCCAACGTCCCGTCCAGCGCAGTGTTTGCGGTGTACACCGTGTTCACACGCACCGGGGTGGTGCCCTGGTTGATGAGGCGAGGCAACGTGATGGCTTGGAACGCGCCTTCGGACTCCACAAGGGTTACACGGTAGAAGTTGCGTGTCGCGCTGCTCCCTGGCGGTGTCGCAGTCGCGGCGACAGTGAACGCCCACTCTGTCTGGTCGGACTCCGACGCGGGAGTCCACAGAACGTCGGTGATGTTGAGGTCTGTCACACGTTGGGGGTCGGGGTTGAGTTTGAACGACCCAGGAACTGAGGACATGGACGTGATGCTGTCCTGCTGTTGCGGGCTCCCTCCTAGCCACACCAGCAGGAAGTTGCGCGCGAAGTAGGAGGCGTTGGTGTACGCGGTAAGTTCCTTGTGCACATCCACGGGAGTGGGTGGTTTCGTCATCACCACGTACGCCATCGCAAGGATGGCAACGACGAGTGCCACTGGTCCTGACACCATTGACGCGAACAGAAACTTGCGCTTGGCATCTTCACGTATCTCCATTTGTCTATTATCACGCGCGGCGCGCGATTAAAGGGACGTGACGCGGTGTAACCTTGATAAGAACACGGCAACACCCAAGAGAGGACACTCAGTGGCACACGCCAGCATCGCCGCGCTTCTTACGGGTACGGGTGACCCGTTGAGGGACGCAGCGTCTTTCCTCACGGGAATTACCGCCGTGGCGGAGCATACCGTTGGTGACGCAATGCCCACGACACTCCCTCACTCCGCGTCGGATGACGAGGCGGACGCTCAAGCGGAGCAAGTGCGCAGAGACGCGGCGCGGGCAGAAGTCCCCGAGACGCCCGCCACGACTCCCTCGGATTACGACGGTACGCGTCCCGCATCCGACCCATCCTTCGGTGACACGGACTACGACCCTGCTGTCGTACTCGGTGCGTTGGACCCTGTACTTTCACCTTCAGTCCCATGGCAGCCCGAAGATGGCGACAGCGCGGATGGCGGTGACGTGGACGCCGCGCCCACTGACACGTACCTCCCCCCTCCGCCGCGTCCGATAGCTCGCCCTGTCGATACTGTCGATGATGACGACGACGATGATGACGATGAGAACTACAGTCTCTCGAAGCCGTCGTTCGGTGAGCTGTTCTCCAAGCCTGTTGAGTTCTTCAAGCGGAGCCCGAAACTTGGGCGCACCGCCGCAATAGGTGCTGTTGGACTTGTCGCTGCCATCGGCGCGGGCATCATGTTCGGTGGTCACACCGCGTCGGACACTCCCGTCGCTGCGCCACCCGCCGTTGTGGAAGAAGCGCCAGGCGCACCAGAGGTAGGCACCGAAGCGGTGATCCTGCTTCCGAAGGAAGTGTCCGCATCCTGCCCGCCAGGGAGCACATCACCTTCCATGGCGTTCTCCAACCGACCAGAGAACGCATGGGTGTGCCCTCGCGCGTACGGTATTGATGGCGCGGTGATGAACATCATCTTCCCGAAAACGGCAGTGGTGAAATCCATCACGGTGATGGCGGGGTGGAACTACGTGGCACCCAACGGGCGTGACCACTGGAACGAGCACCGCCTTGTCACCAAAATCCTGTGGCGTATTGGCGGACAGCAGTTCGAGCAGAACATCACCCCGTCCCGAAGCGGGTCAACGTTGACGCTCCCAGGTAACGGTGTGGCGACCACGGTGATGAGCTTGACCATCCTCACTACAGCGCGCCCGGATGCGATCAACCCCGATTCTGGTGAGGGTGGTGGGTTCTTGACACCGGGCGGCGACACAGGTCCGCAGAACTCTGATGTGGACAAGTCCACCGCCGTGGGTTCGGTCACTATCATGGGTACGGAAATCTGATGACGAAGCGCACGACCAATCCCCGCAAGAAGTCGTCACCGACGCGTCAGTTCCCCGCGTCACTAACCACTCCGCGTGGCAGGAGGCACTACGCGCTCATCGTGATCGTGATAGGTCTTGGGGTGTCCCACCTGTATCACTCGGAGGTGGTACAGAGTGGAGTCTCCACTGTCCGCGAAATAGTTCCGTCCGCAAGCACACACTGGTCTGTCTAGGAGAAAACGCACACATGTCCCCGCATGACCCGCAGGTAGTCGAATACTTCGTCGGAGCCATCAACTCATGGAGCAACGGCTCCATCGCCATTGCCCGCCAGAATTTCGAATGGTGCCTGGAACTGGACCACGCGGCGGTGGACGCGCTGCGCGCCATGGCGGCTACCGAGGACAACGGTAACGGTGTCGCCACCGACGACCAGATAGAGGGGCTGTGGAAGCACCGCGCCAATCACGGGGCGCTGCTTCGTGCGGGCGGGGGAGATCCACTCCTCCTCAACGGTAAGTACGACACGGGAATGTGGGATGTGGAGCACAAGATGTGCACCAAGTCAGACATCGCGCTGGCGTACGCGTGCCTTCTCATCAAGCGTCACGAGTGGGACGCCGCGCTCAAGGCGCTCAAGGACGCGGATTCGCAAGTCCCCTTCACCACCGTGGTTCGTGCGTACGTCTACTACGCCACCAAGCGGTGGGGGGACGTGCTTCGCAATTGTGAGCAGGTGTCCAACGCGCAGGCACGCCACCACACCGATGTCGTTGTTGAACCGCCAGCTCCCGACTACACCGTCCAAGGTCTGGCAAGTCTCATGGCGGGGGAGGCGCTGTGCCGTTTGGAGAAGCCCGAAGCCGCTGTCGCGCGCCTGGAACTGGCGACGGGCGTCTCCAACCCCGTGGTCGCGGCGCGGGCATGCTTCCTGACGGGTATGGCGTACCGCGCCATGTCGGATGACACCCGCGCCTCCGCCGCGCTGTCACGCGCCCTCGCGTACCACAGCACAACGGAGTACACCAAGGCGGAGTCGGACGTAAACTACCGCCTGTCCACAACTTCCGTGGACCTCACCGACCAGCGCACCTCGTACTGGGACGTGTCCACGGAACCGCTGCTGTCAGACCAGCGCGCCTCGGACAGCGAACGTGACCGTGAGCGACTTCTCAAGGAAGCCGACGAAGAGCTGAACCAGTTCATCGGCATGGACGGCGTGAAGCGCCAGGTTCGCAAACTCAAGGCAGTGGAGATGTCCAACCGCGCCAAGGAGCGTCGCGGTATCGACGTTCCCGTTCGCAGCCACCACATTCTGTTCACTGGACCTCCTGGGTGCATCCAGGGGGACGCCCTGATCGCGCTCAACCGCGCGGGGAAGGGATTCCAGATGAGGATCAAGGATGTGGTACGTAAGTTCAGCGGTGAGGAGCCCCGCGCTGACCGTGCATGGGACTCGAACATCCCGACCTACGTCCAGCGCGAAGTGGATGGTGTCGTTCGGCTGGGCAAGCTGGTGAACGCGTGGTTCAGCGGGGTGAAGACCACGTACACGGTGACCACCGAGTACGGTCGCCTTATCCGTGCCACCGACGAGCACCCATTCCTCACCGAGCGCGGGTGGCTGCGCTTGGACGAGCTGGTTCCTGGGGACCACGTGCACGTGCGTGGTGAGCGCAGTTCCAAGGGGCGACAGTCAAAGCCGCAATACCGCACAGTGTGCGTGCGCGAGCACCCGTTTGCGCGCAGCCGCAATCGAGTCCCACTGCACCGCCTTGTGGCTGAGGCAACCTTGAACGGGATGAAGTACGAGGACTTCCTGGACACGCTACGCCGTGGAGACATGTCCGTGCTGGCGTTCCTAGACCCGGCAGTGTGGGCAGTCCATCACGTCGATCTGGATTCGTCCAACAACAAGGTGGACAACCTTCAGGTTCTCACCCACACCGAGCACCACCGCCTCCACGCGGAGATGGGGGACGAGAACAACGTACAACGTATGATCGCCACGGAGCGCGTCGTGTCGGTGGAGTTGTACGGACAGGAGGACACCTACGACATCGAAGTGGCTGACGACCCGCACAACTTCATCGCCAACGGATTCGTCGTTCACAACACGGGTAAGACCACGGTGGCGCGCGTCATCGGAAAAATGTACGCGGGACTTGGCATCGTGGACCGCCCTGATGTGCTGGAGACCAGCCGCCCAGACTTCGTGGGGGACACGGTGGGCTCCACAGGTCTGAAGACCAAGAAGATCATCGAAAAGGCGATGGACGGCGTGTTGTTCATTGACGAGGCGTACGCGCTGGTGCAGGAAGTCGGGCACGGACAGAAGGACGCGTTCGGTCAGGAAGCACTCGACGTGCTGGTGGCGGAGATGGAAAACAACCGCGACCGTCTGGTGGTCATCGCGGCGGGGTACAACCGCGACATCGAACGGCTGCTCGCCACCAACGAGGGTTTGAAGTCACGGTTCTCACGCAAGGTGGAGTTCCACTCGTACAGCGCTGACGAAATCTGGGACATCGCGCAGGGCATGGCGGCACAGCGCCGCGACGTGTTCGGTGAAGGTGTGGAGGAACTTCTCAAGAGCACTGTGTCCGAGGTTCTGCTCACCCGAAACCACGAGGGTAAAACGCTGCTCGACGTGGCGGGCAACGGGCGTTTCGTGCGTAACGTGCTCCAGAGCGCCGAGGAGGAACGTGAACTTCGCCACCTGGAACTCACCGAGAACGGGGTGTCCACGGACGACTGGTCCGATGACGAATTCATGACCTGCACGGTGGAGGACGTGAAGATCGCACTGGACGCGCTGATTGTCGAGTACCTGTAGTCCGCGTCATCACCTGCTAACCCCGTATCAACGATAGGATGTAACGCATGACTAACACGCTCTCTCACGGGAAGATGACTTCCGGTGACAAATGGAAGGCACCACGTCCCTTCCCCCTTCGCCTCGCGGCGCTGGCGGTAGTGGCATTGGTCGCCATCGGGTTCGGAACATGGTGGTTCTTCCTGCGCCCCGAGCCTCCCGCCCCTCCCGTGGTGGACAGCGGACCAAAGTTGTCCGCGTTGTCCTCCGTGGATGTGGCGGGGGTGAGCGCTCTGCTCAACCAGTTCACCACCACCGCACACGAGGTTCGCGGAGAAATCAGCGACAACGCCCTCAAGGCGAACATCACCGGGTCTGTGACCGCTGACGCGCGCTTCGGGTTCGGGACGTTGAACGCCGCCAACATCGACGCGTCCACGCTGCTCGCTGACGGAGTGACCTACGTCAAGGGGTCTCCCACCTTCTGGTCCGCGCTGGGTGTTCAGACCAACTGGCCGGGGTGGGTGCTCGTAGCCCAAGGTTTCCTCGGTGACCGAATCTTCTTCCCGCCGAACACCGTGTCCGCCGCCCTTGCACCTGTGGAAGCCAGCCGCATCAACGGTGATGACTACCGCGCAGGATCGGAAGCTTCCGCCGCGTTCGGACCCGCAGGGCTGGAAAGGGTGCGCGCCCCTGGCTACCACGTAGCCATCCTCCCTGCTGACAACGACGGTGTGTACGGAACCGCACGTCCGATGTTCGACGCCATCGGAGTTCCTGCCGCGATGGAGCGCAGCGGGTCAGCGTGGACGGTAGCTCCACCGCCCCCTTCTCCCGTCCCCTGATATACCGCACGCAATAACCCCGTACAGGACTCCTGTACGGGGTTATTGCGTTAAGCTCGACGTAACACTGAACGGGGACATCATGACGCTGGCACAAGACGTACGTACCGTGAAGGAGTGGTTCCGAACCGCGCGGCGGCGCACTGCCCCCCGAAGCGAAGCGGGGGCGGTAGCCATCAAGGAATGGGCGCGCAGCGCCGTACCGTCCGCCCTGGACGCCACTCGCGGGCATGACCTGTGCCCTGACACGGGAGTGTGTCTGTGCGGTAAACCCGTCGAAGGGCAGAGCTACCGTGAACACTTGCTCAGCGTCCTGGACGCAGCGTCTTTCCTCCGTGTGCCCCACTACGTGAACGGGGAGGGCTGGTAGCCGATCCGTTGCCTACGAACGGGCACCAGCAGACGAGGAAAGCCCCGCCCGAAGGCGGGGCTTTCTTTGTTCTCGGGTACTGCACGGGCACCAATGTTATACGGTGTCCCCTCCGTCAGGAAAAGCTCTCCCACGGCTCGGTGTAGGCAACCTGCGTCTGCACGATCTTCGACTCGCCCGCGAGGACGAACTTACCGAAGCCAGCGCGCCGATCCTCGAACTTCACCTTCATCGGGGTGATGGATGGCTCGTTGGCGGGACCGGACAGCATCAGGACAGGGGCGGCTTGTTCAATGAACAGTTTGTACATCTTGTTCGTGGAGAACTGTGACCCGATGCCTACTGCCGAGGTGGTGAGGATCATGTGCACGCCCAGGTCCGTGGCGGACTGGAGGAAAGGCACCAACTCGTCAATCGGGCCTTGTGTGCCAGGCTGAGACCCCACACGGTTGTACCCGTCCACGATGACGAAGATTTCCGGTCCCTTGAACCATGACCGCTCGCGGATATCACGCGGCGTGAGCCCCATGTCTTTGCGCGGCATACGCTGCGCGAGCAGCTTCTTGAGACCCTCCACCACGCCACGAGACTCTTCGCGCGACGAAGCGTAGTTACCGGGTTTCATGTACCCGTCCCGCACAAGGTGCTCCATCTCGTTCATCAGAGCGTAGTCGGGGTCGATGAGAACGAACTTTGCCTCACTCGACTTGTACTGGTTCACCACTGACGTGATGACGGTGCGCGCCAGCGTGGTACGTCCCGACTTCGCCGCGCCCGCGACGAGCATGTGCGGGCTGTTCTTCGGCACCAGCACAGGTACCAGGGTGCGCGTATCAACGCCCAGTGGCAGCCAGCGGTCGCGTAGCGGGGAGTTGGGGTCGATAGCCCCCGGAGCGGCGCTGAATGCCTCCCACAGGTCCGCGTACGGCACCTTGTGCGGAACCGTGTCGATGACCTTCACCTTGGCGATACGCCCTGCGAGTTTCTCTCCGAGAGCCGCGATACCCGCACCATGATTCTCGGTGTAGTTGTACACGGCGTTGCGCCCGCGCTCTGCGGGGACCAGCGGCGCAATTTCCTCGAACTTGGGCACGAAGATGAGCGATGGCTTCCCCGTGCGAGGGTCGATACCGCGCCCTGGTTGTTCCGGGATCAACTTCACACGCTGACGGATATGGGAGTCGATACTGGTGCCCATGCGGGAAGCATCGTCCACTCCCAGCACCACTGCCGTGGGGAACTGACCCTGCTGCTTGATGGGCAGCGTCATCACGTCAGGGGAGGTGACCACGACACGGATACCGTGACGCGGGCCGTTCATCAACAGACGCATGATGCTGGTCTTCCACGAGTCGTCTTCAAGGATCAGCGAGTCGTATCCGTCGATAACGAGCATCATGTACCCGTACGGGTCACGCGGGTCGGGGGTCACCTTTTTGTTGGACAGGTAGTCCGCGAAACGCGGGGTGCGGGTAGCCGCCATGACCTGCTCACGGTAATCGAGAACGTTGTACATCTCCCCGAGATACCGCTCGATGTGATCGGTGTCCGCCTTGGTGGCGTACCCGCCCACTGTGGGGAACGCCTCTACAGCTTCCAGTCCACCGCCCGCGTAGTTGATGAGGTACCACGCCACGTCACCCTGATACACCAACGCAGCGCTTGCCATCATCGCCATGATGGTCATGGTCTTGCCCGACTTGCTTCTACCGAAGATTCCGATATTGCTGTCCGGGGAGATGATGTAGGGGGGACGTGAATGGTGCAGCGGATCGTCCAAGTCACCGAGGCGGAAGTGCAGCCCCTCCACGGTGCGCATCGCCATGAGTTCGGCGGTCTTGATATTTGCCAGGCTCATGGGTACCATGAGCGATTCTTGCCACAGGTTGGGCGCTTGGACTTCCTGGAACTTGCACAGGTGCTCGATGAGCGCCCACTTCTGCAGCCTGTCGGTCTTTGTTTCGGTGACCCGCTTCTTCGCGGTGTCGCCAGTCTTGGGCTTCTTGTGCTCCTCCGCTGACGTGGCGAACAGCCCGAACGGAAGCGCGGTGTCTTCCATTTCCCGCCGCGCGGAAACCTTGTCCTCTTCGGTGCGTACCTTCGATATGTACGGATCTTCGATAGCGAATCCCACGAAGGTGTCCACGCGGTTTTCCTGCGTCTCCTTGTCCACGTAGCGAATCATCGCGTGACCGCCACCCGCAGGGAGCTGCGCCGCTCCAGGGTTTCCGTCAAGGACGGCGCGGGAGTACGACGCGCTGGACGCGGTGAGGGAGATGCCGACCGTGAGGTGGTTCATCAGGTCTTGCAGCAGGGACGTGTCGATGAACTGAGAGCACGGCAGGATGTGCATGCCCAGCGAGCGTCCCTTGGCACCGATACGCGTGAACAGCTTCAGGTACGAACGGTTGTTGTGCATGAACTCGTGGAACTCGTCCGCGATGACGAACAGGTCGGGCAGTGGGGGCAAGCTCGGGTCCGCCCGCTGCATCTTGCGGTAGTCGAGGATGTCCTTCGCCTTGTACTGGAACAGGAAGTTCTCTCGACGGGAAATCTCGCCGTCGATGACATCGCCCGCGCGGTCAACCATTTCCTTCTGCGTTTCGAGGTTGGTCAGCACCGCGATGACGTGCGGTAGGGGCTCAAAGCCGTCGAACGCCGCGCCTGCCTTGAAGTCCGCCAGGATGAACGACACCTTGTCGGGTCCGTACATCGCACACATGGTGAGCACCAGGTTGTTGAGGAGGTAGGACTTTCCTGTGCCCGTCTTGCCCTGCAAGCAGCCGTGCGGACCCGTGCCGCCACGGCTCAGCTCCATGAGGTCCATGAACTGGAGGTCAGGGGTGCGGTTCTTTCCGTCGTACTTGTACCCCAGCGGGACGCGGAACGTCTCGGTGTACGCGTTGGCACTCCACACCACACGCGGGTCGTAGCTGTCGATGTCGGGGATGCCGAGAGCGTCGAACCATGACGGGAGGTCGTTTTCGCCCGCCTCGGTTGCGGAGGCGTTTACCGCACGCCCCAGCTCAGAGGGACGCCACCGCGCCTGCGACCGCGCGAAGTTCTCCGCACGCCGACGAGGGATGCGGTCGATGGTCAGAAGGTGGCGGCGACCGGGTACCGAAAGCAGCCCGTTCTCGTCCACGGCGATGACGTTGACACGATCATCGTCATAGTGGTTGATACTGTCCGACGCGAAGCGTACAACGACGAACACCACACCAGGGACACCACCGATGATGTTCACCGGCCAGGACACGTCCTCATCGGGGAGGTCCACGAAGATGACCATGTTCGGTCCTTCGTACTCGCTGCCCTGAGTGGTTCGCGCCGCTATGTCATGAGCCATTTTCGAGGTGTAGTCCTGCATGGACTTCCATGCGAAACGCGTAGGGGGCATCCCTGACGCCGCCGCCATGTCGTAGTCCTGGTTGTGGGGGAACCACTTGACCCAATCCCACTCCTTGGCGCAATTCTTGTTGGACAAGTCGGTGATGACGCCGATGGCTACCTCGGCGGGGGTGTGGTTGAACGCCAGGGAGGTGATGAAGGCGCGCGACAGGTCGAGGCGTCCCTCTTCGTCGCCGCGAAGACCGTAGGCGCGTTCCTCGTTCAGGCGAATTCCGATGGGGATGTTCGTCACGTACTGCTGCGTGCGGAGGAACCGTGAGAATGCGCTAGCGGTGACGGGCTCAAGGTTCTCGGGAACCTCCTGCGGGTCAAAGGTGATGGCAGGTTCCAGCGGAGCCATCCCCACTCCCGCGCGCACTGTCATGAAAGGGAACTGCGTCAGTTTCGAGTTGGCGAGCGCTTCCATATACGCGTTGGACTCGCGTACCTGCCACTGACGGCGGTATGCCGTCAGTGAGGTGAGGGTGCTCGGGTTGGGGAAGTTGGCTACCGCCAGCGCGTGGATTCGGCGTCCCTGGTTCTGTACCTGGTGACGTAGTTCGCGTATTTGGATGAGCCAGTTCTTGCGGTCCACGTCAACCTCCGCCATGGAGTTTCCGCCTGCGCCGCCGTGCATGGTCATACCGAGCATGCCCATGAGGAGCATGGCGGGCATCATCAGCATCATCGGGCTGAACATGCGCCGCCCCATGGACACCATGAGCACGATCATGACGACGACGAGCACCACCACGGCAACGGGGATGAGTCGAAGAAGAATGGGGGCTTTGATCTTCTCGTCAGCTTTGAGCGGGCTTTCAAGGGTGTGCATATGGTCCTGCAGCGGCGGAATGCGCCGCTGTGTCGGGCGGAACGGCACAGTGCGGGTGTTCACAGGGAGGTGCTCCTTTGTTCAAACAGTTCGTGAGGTGTGCGTAGGCGATGCATATTCAGCCCGCTGGTTGCTCCTGCCCTGGAGGCGGGGTGAGGGTTCCTGACTTCGGATCAACGGGGACACCCCCAGGGTTGGCGGGAATGTAAGCGTGCTGCACTCGCGCCTCGCGCGGGTCAAGTGTGGACCCCTGGACATAGAGCTTGGCGATTGCCCACGGGGTGGGCATGGGAAGCTGCCAGTTGAGCCCAAGAGCTGTCACCACAGGGTCGTATGACCCTTTGGCGTCCACGGAGATGAAGTACCGCGTTCCTGTGTCGTCTATGTACATGAGCTGCTCTTCGGACATCGACGTTGCCGATGTCCCCGTGACGCGTACGTACCACCCTTTACCAGGTTCCATTAGCGAAGAGTCCGCCTGCACCACCCCCTCATTGGGAGCGAGGAGGTCGATGATTTCACGTCCCTCTTTGGCGCGGTCGATGGGGAGGTCTTCGCCCACGTACACCTTGGTCACCGCAGTCATGTCGTGACGACCCTTGGACCACGAGTAACACACCGTAGGCGGCGTCTGGATGTCGGGGATGTTCGACGGGTAGCGCGTCGTGTCGATGACCTGCACCTGCGGGAGAGAGGTGAGCGCGTCAGGGCTTGCCTCCACGAGGTGACGAGACCCTGTGTTGATGAGCAGCGAAGCGATGACGCCCGATACACGCTGCGCACCCTTGTCCGCCACGACGTAGGTGTCCCCGGTGCCGTCCACGCTGCCCACGGTCACGACATCTCCGATGGCGTACTTGGCAGCGGCGGAAGACACCCGCCCGCGATCAGGAATGAACGGGATGGTGAGGGTGGGGAGCACTTCGATGGCGTCCACGAGTCCGCCTGACAGCGCCATCGCGGAGTTGATTTTGGCGGGGGTGAGTCCCAGCGCAGCGTGGGTGGCGAAGTCTTGACGCCCGATTTCCGCACGCTTGCCGTCGAACACCAGCCACAGCACGTCGGGAGCGGTAGCTGACCGCACCAGCAGAGCCTGACTACCCTCCAGCGACTTGGCATCTTCGGCGATTTCGTCTTTACCCGCGATGAGCGTGGTCTTGATGGAACCTGCGGTGGTCAGCGAAAGGTCACTCTTGGCATCACGGCGGTCGCAGATGGTCCAGGTGGCGGGGTCGGATTCGTGTGCTGTCAGCGAGTTGGGCGCACTCGGAATCCCCATGAGGGGTCCGCGCGGAATCCCTTCCAATGACGAGTCCTTGATGACCGATGCGTTTTCAGGCTTACCCACGATGAGCCGCGCCGACGCCAGGTTGGTCACAGGGTGCAGCCGTGCTTCAGGCTCTTCCGGTGTTCCGCCGAACATCACGTACATGCCGCCAGATTGCGTGGTGACAATGGAGTCCATCCCGCGATCTGGGCGCGGCTTGATGAAGCTCACCAACAACCCCACCACCGCAATGATCCCGACCAGGAACACTCCGACCGCAAGCGCGGACGTTTGTGCGGAGAACGGGTTGGACAATCCGCGCACATCACGGCGGGTAAACGCCTGTTCGACGCGACGGACGAGGAATCGGTATCCAGAGCGTTGGAGTCTGGATGTCAAGAATCTGGCTGCCACGTCCCCCATCGTAGCTGTTTATGCTGCGGGAGCGCGTACGGCGCGGGTGTTCAGGTCATGGAATTCCAACACAGCCACCCCGTGCCAAGCAGTATCGCTCCGAAAATCGGGAACACCGAGGGCATCGGCACTGCCAGCATGATGAACGCGCCGTAGGCGAGCGCGGTGGGCACGGACACTTCCTCGCAGTTAGCGCACAGTGCCACTGCGCGCGGGACTGTTGACGAGAAGTGAGTAGGGTCGGCACCACACACGTGGCACCCGTGGATCGCGGTAATGGAGGATGACGGTGGCGGTTTGGCGCGGTCGAAGGGTGTGCTCATTTTCGGTGTCCCTTCTTATTGGGCGGGGTCACTGGAACCTCATTTCAAGGAGCATGTTGTGAGAAACCTGAGTAGTTCCGTCGCGTCATCGGAACTGAACAATGTGTCGAGCGCATTGTTCAGTTCAAGCCTGCGCGCGAACGTGACTGACACAATGTCGAAACCGTGCGACATCAGCTCCCCGGTCATCATGAGTCGCGCAGTGCGCTTGTTTCCGTCGAAGTAGAACTGGCGACGTGTCGCTGACGCGAAGTACACCAGCGCTCGTTCTCGTGCGTCGGGCGACGTGCGGAGAAATCTCGTCAGATCGTTGAAATGCCCCTGCAACGCAGCGCCGCCTTCACCATGGGGAGTTCCACCCACCACGCCGCCGTTAGACAGGCGCACAGCTCCTCCCCCAGTGACGTTGCCTTCTCCACGGAAGAGCCCTGCGTCGAGTGCTTCGTGCACCGCTACCAGCGCGTGTAGCTCATCGCTGACCTCTTTAGTGAGTGCGAACCTCCCGCTACCCACCATCTCATCGAGTCGGCGGTACCCCTCGCTCAGCGCGAGAATCTGCTTCTCTTCGTCCGTGTGGTGCCCGCCTACCGTCGCACCATCCAACAAGGTGCGTACCTCAGGCAACGTGAACGTGTTGCCCTCCAGCGCAGCGGTGTTCCAGATCAAGTCGGGGAGGTGGGCGCGGAAACGGTGCCGCGACCGTTCAGTTTCCGATTCGGGAATCAACGACACATCGAACTCGCCCCAAGTCACACCTGTGTCCCGTAGACGATCCTCGGACAGCCGACGCGTGGGAATTTCACTTCCGTCCACACGTGGGCGTTTCACATACTGGTTAGACCCCAGAGCCCAGCGGGGCTGCCTGCTCACCATGACTTGATCTCCTTCAATGCGGCGTCCGCTACCCCGCCGCTTTGAGAGAGGCAGTCCAGCATCAGTTGAAGGGGCGCGGCGTACACCACGATCCCCTGAGTAAACGAGTTTGCGAACAGCGACGGTTCCGCGTGTAGTACCGCAATGGTGGCGCAGTCTGGGCGTTCGGTGGGCTTCAGTGCGCTGTCGGTGAGCAACTGCTGCGTATGACGGGGATTCTCCGACCACAGAATGGTCGTCGCTGGAGCAAGGTCGTAGGTGTCGGGTAAGAACAGCCCCGCCGCTCCAGACACCACACAGTTCCCCAGAGTGGTGTCACACACGGAAGCCAAATGCCCCATCGTGACCTCGCCCGTGAACATCATGACGCCGCGACGGCGCAGCGGTGAGGCGTGCATGGCAGCGGTCGCCACCAGTGACACTGGATCTTCGTCCTCTGCATACCGTGTGAGACGGTCCTGCCACACCATGATCTGGGCATCCGCACTATCGGGGTAGTTCTCTTCCAGAATTGACCTCGCCGCCCGCGCCGCGTCAGGATCGCTGCTCGGACGCACAGCGAGTTCCAGTTCCAGCCCACACGCAAATGCGATTTCGGTGAGTGTCCCCAGCGATGGGTCAACACGCCCCGCCAGGACGCGGGACATCGTGGATTGCGACACCCCCGCGCGGCGGGATACGCGGTGAGGGTTGAGCCCCGCGTTGGCGATCCACGCGTTGACGGCAGTAGAGGTGCTATCCATATACGGATGGTACCACTGTTTTCATCCATATATGGATAGCACCTCTACTGCCCACCCGCCTAGCCCCTGATGGCGGGATTCGCGGAAACGTGGATGGAAGTGGTTTGCCAGAAGTTCAGGGTGGCAGGGTGGCAGGGTGGCACGGAATGCCACCCCTAGCGCCGCCAGAACCTCCCTCCCTTTATATAAAGATTGGGACGTGACACTTGTATTATTCGTATACTGAGCTGCGGTTTTACAGAGGCAGCGCGGAGAGGTTTTGGGTGGCGGTCGGCGGGGTGGCATGGGTGGCAGTCCGTGCCACCCATAGCTACCGATTAAATATAGTGTGAGCAGCGGATATGACTCAATGGCAAACGATAAGGGTGGCATCGCACCATATTTTGCCTGGTCAGAGGGTGGCACGCGTGCCACCCTTTACGCTCAAATGCCACCCTGCCGAAGTTTGCTGTGAAACCTCTAGCCGCGACGGTCGTTTACAGGTATCCGCGCTCAGATCCACTAGCCAGCGAACCCGCATTTTGCGTAGGTGTGGTTTCGAGGCGGTTTTACGTTTGACGTGTAAGGTTTGATGTTTACAGCAAGCCTTGAAAGGAGGCACTTATGTCAGTTATCACTGAAGAGCGCTTGAGTGAACTGTTCGCGGCTGACGCGCGGCGCATGACAGCGACCGAAACTGCACAGGTTTTCGGGCTATCAACTGGCACGGTGCTTCACGCTATCCACAACGGAAAACTCCCCGCTGAGCATGTGGGCACGGGAAACCGCCGCGCTGCTGCATGGCTCATCCGCCCGCGTGACGCCCTATTTATCTGGGGGCACCGACTCCGCGAGACCACTAACACCTAGAAACGCAAAAACCCCTCCACCGCCGCCAAGCAGATGAGGGGTTTCCACACAGAAAGTTCTGTAATGAATGTAGCACAGCCTGACGTTGAGAACGGAAATCCGTTCGGCGAGCCAATCGACCGTCAAGACCTTTACGACATCGAACACGCCACAAACTTCTGGAACCGCAAGCCGCAACTTCAGATCATTTATCACACCGCCATGGACGAAAACATTTCTCCATGGGGGTTGTTGGCGGCGGTCATGGCGCACCGCATGAGCCATGTACCGCCAAACGTGGTGTTGGTGAAGAACAACGGAAATGAAGGCAAAACCCTGGAAGAGGGAACCTCTCTGAATTTGTTCGTCGGGCTTGTCGGACGCGCGAGTGCAGGCAAGTCCGTGACGTTCCGTACCGCGACGGCGCTCATCGCCCCGAAGGACCGCCCGTTGGCGGACGGAACAGGACAGGGCATCGTGAAGGCGTTCGCTGAACGCAAGAAGATCACCAAGGACGACGAAGGCAAACCGCTGGACACCCCGTACACCGTGACCCGTTTCCACCGACACTCCCTGACGTTGCACGCTCCTGAGATTGAAACACTGAACGCCGAGTTCATTCGAGAGGGATCGAAAACGGGCGGAATGATGCGGTCGATGTGGGTAGGTGAAACTGTCGGCATGACCAACGCGGACAGCGAAAGAAACGCTGTTCTTCCGCAGAACATGAGCCGACTCTGCGGCATCTGGGGCGTTCAACCGCACAATGCGTACGCGATCATGGGGCAGGCGAAGAGTGGTACACCGCAGCGATTCCTGTGGGTGCCCGTGCGTGACCGACGCGCCGCCCGTGCACCGCACCTCCTAACCAATGTCGCAGCGGCACCTGTAAACACCACGTTCCCATTCCCCGTGTTCGGAAGCACTCCCGCCGCCCAGGCGATGGGCACCACGCTTCCGATGGAGCTTCGCGACGACGACCCGCTGCCTGCGCCTGTGTGGGTGCATCACTCTGCACAGGCGGCAATCGAGGTCAAAGCCGCACAAAGTCTGTTCGACGCCGCGATGGGCGACTACGAGGATTACGACGACCTCCCTCCCGAGGTTGAAGCAGCAGTTGCCGCCGCTGAAATGGCAGGGCACGGAGTTCTCCAAAAACTGAAAGTCGCCGCTGGTCTTGGGTTCCTATGGGGACACACCGAGCCAGACGACGAAGATGTAGAGCTGGCGTGCGCGATGTTGGAAATTTCTCAGGGCGAAGCAGCGGGCGTGTGGAAGACCTGCGAGAAGGATGAGCTGAAGTCAGCCGAGCTGCGCGGAAAGACACGCGGTGTCGAAATGGACGCCGCGACCACCGCCCGCGAATATCTGCGAACTGCTCGCATCGAAGACGTGGCAGGAACGGTCTACACGATCCTAACCACCGCACGCGGGTGCACCGAAAACGGTGTCAAGAAGAAGATCGCGAAGACGAAGCGCGACCACGTTCGTGACGCGCTGCGGCACCTGGAGGATCAGGGTAAAGCCTCGTATGACGGTGCCACATGGCACGCGCTCTACAACGGAAACGCATTGAGGTGATAGTCCAACAACCTCCCCGAAGAAAGGCAACTGACATGACCACGCCCACACGCAATAACGAACTAGCCGAACGCCTGTCGGTCCTCATCGAAGTGGCGGCGGCGCTTCCTCCGAACGTGACTCTGAAGCTGCCCTCCCTCAGCTTCGCGTCGTCGCTGAACCTGTTCGTGACGCACCTTGGCACCCTCCCTGATGCGTCCACATCGGTGACGGTTACCGATGTGGACGGGAACGTGATGAAGCCGCCCGTACCGACGTTCAGCCCGTCCACACCTGTCCTGGGGCGCACTGTCGCGAAAGGCGCATCACGGATTTTCTACGACCGCATCTACGACGTGTACGGGGTGATGCCACGGCGTGGGATCGCCGAAGTGTGGGGCGGTTACACCGGGTTCGTAGGGACGCACACCTACCCCGAGCACACCACGCGTTTGATGATGCAGTTCGGGCACCGCCTTGGTAATGCGGTGCCTGACGCTGACGACCGCCTCCTGTCACGGATGCTGTGGACTGACGCGGCGCACGCCGCGCGTGAGCACCATGTGCGTCTCCCGTTCCGTATGCGTGACGGTGTGGAAATGAGCGCCACCCCCCGAAGTTGAGGCTTCACGGGAGTCTGAGCGCTGGCGTGAGCACCGTGGCGTTGGGGAACCGCATGGTACTTATCACGTACTCAAGGTGGGGGCACTAAACGCCCTGGCTGACGAGCGCACCACCGTGACGATGTTCGACTGGCATATCGGTCAAGAGGTGGTCGCACGCTCTAGCGGTTTCCGTGACGCGGCGATGATCGCGTACGGCGAACCGACACATGACCGCTTCTCCCGCTCCGCACTCATCCGCTCCGACGAACGGGCGAAAACTGCCGCCGCGCGGTTCTCACTCTCGTCCTACATAGGAAATCTGCCTGTGCCACACGATCCCGCCCTGGACGCCGAATAAAGGAAGTTGCCACGCAAATTGTCACGTCCCTCGTGGTGCCTACGCCACCCGACCGTACGGCGTCCTTACACTGCCACCGCTGCCAGCACAGGTACGTTGTCCATCGGGATCTTGGCGAGGATGGCGTCACGCCCCTTGGTGCGGGGGACCACCTCTCCGCCCACCAGGTAGGCAAGCAGGTCTGCCAGGTGCGCGGCGTCCGCCTCGTCGTTCTGCCCCACCTGCTCCCATCGCCGTACGGCGGCGGCGAGCATCATGTCCTTGGACGCGTTACCTTTCCCCGTTCCCCACTTCTTCACCGTGGACACAGGAACTTCCACCACGGGAATCCCCGCCGCGTCGATGAGGTCCACTACCCGCCACCACAGACCCGCGCGACGATGCGCGCTGGTGTCCTTGGATGTGGAGAACTGCGCGCCTTCGATAGCCACCGCCAGCGGACTACATGCCAGCGCCGCGCCCACCACGCTCTCAGCGAGCAGGCGGTACCGCGTTATCTTCATCGCCAGAGTGTCCGTGGTCTTGCCCGTGGACTTCACACGGTGCACGTACAGCACACCTGTTCCTGTGTGCAGCGCTGCCAGCGCTGTAGATGTCAGTGACAGGTCGATACCTACCACCCATCCTTCTGGTGAGTCCATGTGACCGCTCCCGCTTTCTTCGGTGTTGCGTCCACGTTACCGCACTCGGTGAGCCCCAGAGCGGGACACGTAGCACGCTCCGTAATGGTGTCCGTAACAAACTCCGTAATGACACCCGTAACGGTGTCCGTAACGTCAGGAGAGGATCTGTTGAATCGCGCTTTTGGAGACGCCCAACTGGTCTGCGATCTGCTGCATGGTCTGCTTCTGGGTGCGAAGCTCGCGTACCGTCTCGCGGCGACGTGCTGCCAGTGCGGTGAGTAGCTGCCGCGTGGACTGCACCATGCGTGTCTGTTCGACAAGCTCGGCGTACAGGTCGGTCAGCGAGTTATCCGTGCGGTCCTGCTCAGGTGCTGCGGTCATGATGTGTGCCTTTCGGTGTGTGTGCGTGCGGTCAGTTCTCGGGTACGAAGGTGTAGTGCTCGTTAGCCCAGTCCAGAAGGGGTACGGGTATCAGCGGCAGCGCTTGAATGCACTCCTTGGACACTTCATGCGCGTACATGGTGAGCAGCAGCTCACCAGGAAACTCCCCGAACTCGGGACTGCTGTGGGTGTACAGCACGCTCATCATGGGAGGTAGCACCCCGTACATGAGCAGCGCCAGCGGCGGTATGCGTTCTCCGGTCTGCTCCAGAACGTCTAGATAGATGGCATCGAGCATGATGGACGCCAACCCCCACCAGTCAGGGGTGAACCGCGCCATGAACTCTGCGTCGAGGTGCGTGTCCAGCCGCGCCCACGGGTCGCCGCTTTCCAACGGCACGTCGGTCACCGTCATCAGAAACCGTGTGAGGGGGTCGTTGTGGTCTGGAACGATGCTCCCCGCTGACAGCAGCGTGATGACCTTGGTAATGGAGCGGTCCTCTACGGGAGTGGTCAGGATGCTCTGGGTGAGTGTCAGTATGTCGTGCACGATGCTGTCAGTGGATTTAGTGGTGTCCCCTGCGTACGTCCCGAGGGCGGTGGTGAGGCGCTCGCGGTCGTTTGGCGTCACAACGCTGACGTGTTCCATCGTGGCGATGGACATGGCTACGGCGTCGGTGACCACGCTGCGTGGGTCTGTGCGTATCTTCACGGTGGTCTCCTGTGGTGGTGTCGCGTACACCCCTACTGTACGCCCTTTTTAGGGTGTTGTCTACACGAAACAGTAATCACCAAAAGATGCCCCCGCCAAAGGAACTGGCGAGGGCATCCTGTGTAGCGGCGCTACTTGGAGACGGTGTGCGTGCCGTACAACAGAGGCATGAACTCCTTGAATCCCGCACTGGTCATGTCGAGATTCTTGAAGTGCTTTGTGGCGGAGGTGCCGAACTGAGTCCGCACCTTTCCCACCAGCGCCTTGAGCTGCGTGGCGGTCACGTCACGCGGACCGTTCTTCACCGCGTAGTTGAACACGGCGATGACGGAAGGGATTTCCTTTTCATCAGACAGCCACGAGATGATGCTGCTGACGCTCACGAAACCCTGGAACGTGTTTGTCCAGTCCACACAGGACGGGTCTGCCACAATCTCGTCGGGAGTGTGCGACGCCAGCAGGAACACGGTGGTAACGAAGTCCTTTGCGACAGCTTCACCGATCAGCGACTCCGCAACGGCCTCCAAGGTTTCCGCGTCGCTGATGAACGTGGCACCCATACGCGCCAAGTTGTCCCATGAACGCCGCGACGGCCATGCGTTCTCCATGCTGCCTGCCTCGGAAGGGCGGTGTAGGTTGTCACCGTGCCCGACCAGGTACCCAACCACCGCGCGGCGGAGAGCAGCTTCGTCGGCGTTGACATCCTTGCCCCATGCGTCCAACATGCCCTGGAACCACTCTTCGCTGGGCGGTTCGTAGGTCAGGTGCGCAAGGCGGTTGGTCAGCGGTTCGATCAGCTCGTACCCCGATGCCACGATGTCGGTAGGGTTGCCCGCCGCGATGAACTTGACGTGCGGCTTGATCTTGACGCCAGAGGGCATCACGTAGTTCTGTAGAACGGTCAGGAAAGTGCCCTGGACGTCGGTGTCTGCCTGCGGCAGCTCGTCCAAGAACACGTAGAAAGTGCCTTCGGCGTCGTTGGCTTCCAGCACCCATGACGGGGTGGCGTGCGACGTGGTGTGATGGACCTGTCCGTCACGGTCGGTGTAGGTGTCGCGGCTCGGCATACCGAGGGTGTCGCTCTTGTCCTGCGAACCCGTCAGCACGCGAACCAGTCCGCCGAATCCGGGGCGCTGGGCGAGCGAGTCAACGAGTGCGGTCTTACCTACACCAGGCTTGCCCCACAGAATCGGGGTGACCCCCGCCGCGTGGGCGGCGTCGATGAGCTTGACTATCTTCTCGGTGTGCTTACCCCCGAGGATGTAAGGGGCGTCCTCGTGCGAGGGAACTTCGGCGAGCTTGACTGCGGCGGTCATTTGTTTCTCCTTGGTGGTGTGCGTGGTGTTGCTTTGACATTAGCACCTACGTGTGACAGGTGCAAGCCTGATTACGAAACGCGGTCTTCCGCAGCGGACAGCACGTCGCGCACGGTATCAGCGAAGTCTGTAACGCCGCGCACTTCGAGCATGGCGGCGAACAGCGCCACGGGGAACCCTGCTTCCGCCACTTCCAGCGCGTCGAGGTACTCCCGTGTGCCCACCTCGGACAGGAGTTGCGCGGGAAAGCTAGGTCCGGTGTCGTCGCCCGTGAACAGCTCTGCAACGGATACCACCGCGCGCGCCAACTCATTGTCAGCGATTCCACTGGCGATGATTTCCTGAACACCTTCTGCGGGGAACAGCGGGTCCAGTGCGTGGCACAGTTGGTACATCTCACGCTCACGAGGATCGGAGGGAACCTCCAGCTTGTGAGCGCGGGAATCAGGCGGCTGAACGTCGAGCGCGACGAAGACCGAATCGTGCAACTGCAGGTTCTTCTTGGCGCGTGTCGCCGCCACGTAGAGAAGCATCAGCTCATCGCGAAGCTGCAAGGGATGTGTGATGCGAGGGAGGTCGGACACATCCCACGCTACATGCACCGAATCCCACTGCTGCCCTTTGGACTTGTGGATGGTGGACACCACCACATCGGCAGTGGCTTCCGTGCGTTCCAGACTGTGAAGTCCCTTGAGAATACTCACCGCGCCGAACCGCTTGATGGCGCGAAGGGTCGCCCGCAGCGCGTCGTCCAGTTCGATTTCGTCAAGTATCTCCGCGTCGCCTGTGGCGAAAGCCTCTTTCTCCGCAGCGGAGCACGCGCGAAGGTACTCGGTTATGGCGTCTATTGACGAAAACTGCTTCATAGCACCGCTCTTGGGGCGGTCACCAGCCACGATACGCATGTAGTCGTTAGCCACCTCCGCGATCATCTGGGTGTTCGCGGCGCAGAATACCTTCTTACCGCTGTCGAGGAGTTCCAGCATGTTCTCGATGACAACGGAGTTACTGCGGCAGATAATGGCATCGGGTAGGTTTGCAGATTGTGCGACAACGGATTTCACGCGGTAGTCAGGGATGATACGGATGTCCGCGCCGTCGATTCGTGCCAGAATCTGGTTGGCGATGCACGCGATGTCAGGTCCGAAACGGAACGTCTTGGAAAGCGTCAGCGCGGTGACGTTTTCGGTGTCTTTGAATCCGCGCATGGCGTCTTGGCACCCGGTGAAGCGATAGATAGCCTGGCTGGAGTCCCCGCACAGCACGAGCTGCATTTTCCCACGCTGATTCATGACCAGTTCGGTGATGCAGGGGCGGGAATCCTGTGCCTCATCGAAGAACAGAACCGCGCGGCGACCTTCCAGCCCGAGCTGTTTGCACAGGTCAGGCTTGGTGAGCACCCACGCCTTGAGGTAGTAGTCGTGGGCGTAGTTCAGCCGTCCATCAGGAGACATGATGTCCTGCACCCACATGCGGCGGGCGAGTTCGGCGATACGTTCGCGGTAGTGGGGGCGCGCTTCGGTGGACACCTGATTCTTCTTCAGGATGACGTGTTCGGGACCAACTTCTGCATCAGCGGACTGGCACCACTTGGTGATGGCGTCCAGCGCCGCGCGGACGGCAGTGGTGCCCCCGATCTTGAGGATGGCGGGGTTGTCCTCGGGGTGCATGGGGCGCTCGGGGTAGCGCAGAACCGCAATTCCGCTCGACACCCCGAACATCTTCGGACGCTCAGACACTCGCAGCGGCACCGCGCCGTTCCTACCTCCTAGCTTCCCCAGCAACGGCGCGAGGTGCGGAGTGTTGCGCGCACCACGGAATGCCAGCGAGTGGATGGTGGAAGCGTCCACGTTTCCGTAGAAGAACTTCGACTTCACCTCTGTGGCGATCCCTTTGTTGAAGGCAATGTACACGCCGCGAGCGGTGCGGTCCTGGTCGTAGAGCGCGTCCGCGAGCATGGTGATGGTGCTGGTCTTACCCGTTCCCGCTCCCGCGATGATGACCATATCGCCGCCCGTGGTGAACGCATCGAGGATGTTCTGCTGCTCTGGCGTGGGCGGGAACGACTGACGGTCAGGGGCGACACGCTTAGCGCCCTGTCGCTCGGCGAGACCCGCGAAAGGGTTCTCTGCTGGGACGGCGGCGGGCGGTGGGGTGGCAGCCGCTACGGTGGTTTTCGGCGGCGTGGTGGCGAACGGGTACGCAGACATTGTGGTCTCCTCTAGGGTCTCCTGGCTGGTTACAGGGCACTTTCGCTGTTGTGCTCAAATGGCTACGTCAACATAACACTTTGGACCGACACCGCGCAAGTTCCGCTTCCATGTTGACATCTGTCGGAGGGTCGGTATAGGGTTGGTGTATCGAAGTGTTAATCACACATAACACCACACGCGACCACCACTCGCACGATGTAGGAGACCACCATGACCGCCAGTCTTGACCAGTTCCGCTCAGAGTACGACGAAGAGTCGTTGGGCATGTTGTCCGATATTCTCTCCACCCTCTACCAGAACCCTGAACGGTCGGTCCTGCGCGAATACGTTGCCAACGGTATCGACGCCCACCGCATCAGCGGGTATGACGGACCTGTCGAGGTCACGCTGCCCGGCCCCGCCCGCCCCGCCCTGGTCATCCGCGATCACGGCGACGGTCTCAGCCGTGAAGACATGCAGAAGGTGTACTTCTCCTACGTCCGCTCGACCAAGCGTGACGACGACACTCAGATCGGCGCGCTGGGTCTCGGTGCCAAAAGTGCTTTCGCACTCACGAAGTCATGGACCGTGACCAACGTTCACGCAGGTCTCAAGTACGTGGTTGCCTCTGTCAACGATGACTACGGCGCTCCCCAGCAGACGGTGCTGGTCAACGGTGTCCCTACCGATGAGCATTCGGGCATCACCGTCACCATCCCCATCAGCGAGCGCCACCTGTCGCACCGCTGGAACGAGACCGCACAGTCGCTGGCGCTGTGGCTGCCGAAGAGGTCCGTTGTCATCAACGGCGACTCTCCGTACAAGCACTGGTCCAGCGAAGCTCTGGTGTACGGAAACACCATTCGTCCCCAGATCAGCTACTCGTCGCGTGAGTTCAGCGTGTTTCAGGCAATCATGGGCGGAATCGGCTACGTCGTAGACGACCTGACCAAGGCAACCGTTCGTCAGGAAGCGGAAACGCTACTGGCAGCGGGGGAGTTTGACACCCGAGCGGTACACGACGCGATGAGCACGCACAACAGAGCATCGTTGTCCAGGGAGCTGGGCTACGGTAGGACAGTCCCGTTGGACGACACGGAAAAGAACCTGGCACGCATGGGGTACGCCCACGCTGACCTACGGGGCAAGCTGTTGGCGTCGGTAATGGACCGCCCGCTGAAGGTTGACCTCGGTGATGTTGACTTCATGCCGTCGCGAGAGTCCGTGAAGGGCACCCCACGCACCATCTCCGCGCTGGCTCAGGCGGTGGCTGACACCGTTTCGCAGCTCTCTTCGGATGTCCTGTCCGCGCGAGGAAAGGCACCGGAAGCACGTATCGCCGCCGCGCGTGCGTTAACGGCAGCCACAGGTGTTGGGGATCGTGAGGCGTTGACGGCGGTAGGCATCCACGACACCGATACCGAGGTGTCCAGTATCGGTATCGACGGTCACCGCCTCGGGGCACACAACGTCATCCTCGGGGCTGCTGGTCGCGTGCTGGTGACCGGCATCGTGGGCACCAGCCTGTACAAGGGCAAGATGTACGCCCGCGCGCACCACACCTCGGTGTACGTCACCAGCGGTACCACGTTGGTGGACAGCAACATTGGTGATTTAAGCCGATACTTCCGCGATGCCGCTGGGGACAGCACGGTTCTCACCCACGACACGTTCAAGGCGCGGGTGTCCACTGAGTTCCCTGCACAGCGCGGCGGGGTGGACACCCGTCACGCCGTGTGGGTCACCGATGGTGAGGGGAAAGTGGTCCGCAGCATGGTCGCGTTCAGTGAGATGGAGGACCACCTGGACGGATACACCCGTGTGTACGTGGCAGACGCCGACCCCTACGGACAGTGGCTGCGTGACGCCTCTACTTTTGGGATGAGGGTGGCAGTCGTCCTTCGCGGTCGCCGCAAGCACGAGACGTTCGTCAAGACGCTCGGTGAGGACATCGTTACGGGGTACACGAACACCATGCACAATGAGGTGCAGGCGCATGTCGCCAAGGAAGCGGTACGCCTGATCACCGCTTCTGACCGTGGCGAAGTGCGGTCCTTGGCGCTCGTGCAGAGTGAGCGTGCCAAGAAGACAGTGGAAGAGCTGCTGACGTTGTTCGATAGCGCCGCTGGCAGCCTGGTTCCTGATGCCCATCGCGCCCGTGCGTTCGTCGCAGATTACATCGCGGGCGCGGATCTGAAGGAGACCTCTCGTGGGGCGCTGCTGTCCAACGCACTCCTCCGTGTGAATGGTCTGGCGGATGAGGGCGACGAACTCGCCCGCGCCGCCCGCGTGGAGGTGGACACCAATCCGTGGCCGCTGCTCTCGGGTATTGGTGGCAGCGACAAGCGCGCCTTGACCCACGTTGCCATGTACCTGGCGGCGGTGGGCTGAGCGTGTTGCGCGCCTGCGTATGACGTGCTAATGTCGAATCAACACCACCACAGGAGACCCGCTCATGAGTTTCGCCAACGTCACCACCATCCGCCGCCTCAATTCCGAGGAAATGGACCGCTTCGCGGCAGTCCGCGCCACCGCGTACCGCATCGCACCGGAAATCGCGGATGCCCTGTACTCGCTGCGCCCGATGTACGCCGAAGGGTTGAACACCTGGGCGGTGGACGCCAAGGGTCGCGTCTACATCTCGTTTGAAGGATGGGCGGGAACGTGGACGGTGAACCAGCGCGCTTTCGTGCTCATCCACGAGGTGTGGCACTGGCTTCGCCGCCATCCCCAGCGCACCAAGGCTGTCTACACCGAACACCCCGAGTGGGTGGGTCAGGTGTGGATGAAGGCTACGGACATGGAGATTAACGACGACATCGCCCGCATCCCTGACGCCGACCTTCCCGAGGGCTGCGTGTACCCGCAGACGGACGGACTGCCCGAAGAGCTTGTTGCCGAAGAATACGCGCGCCTTCTCACCGAAAAGCAGGAAGAGGAAGCGTCCGAGGACGGCGACCAGGACGGTGAAGGCTCCCCTTCTGACGGCGACCAGGACGGTAACGGGGGGTCTGGCGCTGACGGTCAGGGTCAGGGTCAGCCTGGAAACGGCTCGGGCGAATCTGGTCATGATCACGGCGCGGGTTCGCTCGGTCCGTGCGCGGATGTTCCTGACAGCGCGCAGGATCAGGCGGATTCCCTTGACGGAGGTATCAGTGAGGGTCTGCGTGACCACATTGAGAAGGCGGTTGCCCGCGAAATCAAGAACCGCGCGGAGAAGTCCATCGGACGCATGACGGGCAGTATGCGGGACTGGGCGATGGAACGCCTGGCACCGCCGAAGGTGGATTGGCGGCGCAAGATGCGCGTCAGTGTCCACGGGCAGATTATCGCGGTCAAGGGTCACGCGCGGGACAGTTACAGCCAGCCCAACCGCCGTCACCAGGACTCCAGTTTCATCATTCCTGGACGCCGCGCGACCGACCCCAACGTCATTGTCGGTATCGACAAGTCGGGGTCCATGCTGGGCGGGGATCTGGAGATCGCTGTCAGCGAGGCGACAGGTGTTCTTCGCAGTCGCGGCGTGAAGAAAATCCGTGTCATGGACATCGACGTGATGGTGGGGACGGTCTCCACGCAGCGCGGGCGCAAGCTCGGTGCGCTGGACAACGTAGGCGGTGGTACGGACATGCGGGTGGCGTACAAGGCTATCTACGAGATGAACCCACGCCAGCGTCCCACCAACTTCATCTTACTCACGGACGGATACACCCCGTGGCCGGACGAGGCTGACCGTGTTCCGGGTGTGCAGTACCTCGTGGGAATCATCTGCGGCGAGGCTGTCTACGAAAAGCTCGCGGAGCCTGTACCCGCGTGGATTACCCCCGTCCACATCCCCCGAGGTGACGACGAGTGAGATAAGGCTTGCCGTGGAGTTCTGTGGTGGTCTCCACGGCAACGAGTGAACTGAGCGCCGCGTCAACTCCTACCGCGATGACGTTCGTTCGCTCACACGGAAGAAGGGCTGGAGCATGTTGCTCCAGCCCTTCTTTCTGTTGTCGATGCACGGGTTGGGTCAGCGTTTGTTTCAACGAATCCGGTAGCCCAACAGGACTATCGGTCGCTCCTCAGCGCTTCGCTTTGGCAGGGATAGCTGCCGCAGCGACAGCCTTCTTTGCCGAAGGAGGTGTGCGCTTCGTTGGGGTGGACAGCCCCGCGTCCTCACGGCGCTGCATCCACGCGGCGATGGTTTCGCGCGACCACAGCGGGTTGCGGTAGACCATGAAGTCCGCTACAGGGATGTCCGTGGTGCGTGAACGCTTGGTGTCGCGGCGTGCCTTGGAGCGCGCGACCATGACGCGGACGGAGCCCACGCTGAGCCCTGACACGTCCGCAACATCGCGTGTTGTCAGGAAGTCAACGCCTACTGCGTGTGTCTTGGACACTGAACTCTCACCTTCTAAGTCTTGACAGGGCGTGCTCCCTATGCTGTGTATTCAGCGTAACAGTGGTAACACATACACACCCGGACACGCCGAGGATGTTTCTCCAACATTGACAGGCGCGACACGCGCAAATAGCAGTTCTTGATTAATGTACAGGGGTGGTGTACATTCGGCATATGCCCAGAGCCAGACTCTATAACCGCGTTGTCCGCATCAGTGACCCGCGCATGTTCGGGTATGTCCGCGAAACAGGCAACGGAGGCGACGGGAAGTACCGTTGGACACTGAAACGCACGCCTATCACCAACGATGAGCCACCGGAAATCCTGGACAGCGGCACAGCGCACCGCGCTGATGACGCATTCTCCGCGCTGTACCGCTCCGTTATGGCAACAGGGAACTCAGCGGTCTGAACGTGTCAGTAGACCAGCACTTTGTCGGTTAGTGGCATCGCCAGGGGAGCCCCTGACCTGACCACTTCGGCGGGGTAGTCCCACGTCACTGTGAGCGCGCGTGTGGATGACTCGACAGTGAGGCGGTACGTGGGCACGGTGTAGGCGTCAGGGGCGTCCAGAGCGATGGAGAACACGCACGCACCCTCATGTGCGACGCCCTTTCCGAGGTCGGTCGCGCTGACGGTCCAGCGGTCTGCCCCGTTGATGGCGTCCAGCGTCACCGAGGACGCAGCGTCGAACGGTGTCGTGCGGAGTTCAGCGGTGCACGTGCCGTCGTCGGAAACCTTCACCCATGGTGGCGGAACGGACATGGAACCGACCAGGAGAGTAGACGGCACGGGGGACGTGACACTAGGTACCGTTGGTTCGGAGAGAGGGGAGCAGGCGGACACTCCGATAGCCGCCACACATGTGAGGGTGACGCGGAGCACAACGTTGAGCACAGGAACCGTTCTCTTGCTTGGGGTTTGGACATTGAATTGTAGCGCTACCTATCGTTTCGAGCAACGTAGCGCCGTCTGCGATGGTGTGTTAATATCAGCGCATCATGCACACCTGATAGGAGACCACCATGCGAGAACAGCTCAAGCGACAGGACGCGGTGTCTCTGTCCGCGCGTCTGGCGATGCAGTTTCCTGGAAACGAGCAGGTCATCGAGTCGGTGAGCCTGGCGGCGTTCGCGCATGACGGCGAGTTCCGCAAAGAGTCGCGGCGCGGCGTCGAATACCGTGACCCCTACATCATCCATCCGTTGCGCAACGCCCTACGCGTCCAGCGCTGGTACGCGGGTTGGAACTGCCCACGATTGTCGGACATGGTGTGCGCCGCGCTGCTGCACGACACCGTGGAAGACGCGGCGGAGCGCATCATCGACTTCTACGGCGACATGTTCTTCCAGCAGGGGGACACGCCCCGCGAGACGGCTCTCAACGTCCTGGCACGTCGGTTTGGCGCGGGGGTGTCCAACACCGTTCTCCGCCTCACCAACCCGGAGGACGTGCGCTCTCATGAGGACTACGCCGAACACCTTCGCGTGTGGGTCGTCACCGACGAGCGCGCCTATGTCACCAAGGCGGCGGACCTGGTGGATAACGCGGGTTCGCTGAAGCACATGGACGCTTCGCCACGCCGCGAGAGACTGGCACGGAAGTACGTCGTCCCTGTGCAGCTTCTGCTTGCGCACTCCGAAGTGGTAGTTTTGAGTGGAACTCGTTCGCGCATAGTAGACCGTTTACGCCGCGTGGAGGCGGACCTGTCCGCGATACTTGGTGTCGAGCCTCTGGTGCGCTAGGCGCGCACCCCGTACGGCGGGCTGAAAACAGGCGGCACTCCAAGCCACCCTCGGGCGCGGTTCGGTACCACGCTGGGGTCGTCCAGCGCGTTCAGAACCTCGTGGCGCACGTGGGGTGCAGGAACGGCGCTCCCTTGACATCCTCCCCTCCCTAAAAGGAAGGGGATTCCTGGGAAACGTGGGTGAAGCCACTCGCAAACTACGAACGTTCCTGTGTTGGCGCGTTGCGCGACATCCTCCAGACCGTAATCGTGCTTGTCCATCAGTGCGGTCAGTGCGGTCAGGGCGTTACGGAAATCGCTAGAGGTGCTCATGGTCTTGCTCCGTCCCTCAATGGTGTTCGTTGAACATATCCCCTGTACGGTGCGTGCGCAGTGTGGTTGCGCCTACGAAACACCATAACGGCGGTAGTGGTAACGTCTCTGCGTGTGAGTTACTCCGCCGCTGACATCAAGACACTGGACCCGTTGGATCACATTCGTATACGGGTGGGCAACGCGCTGGGTAACAATCCGTTGGAAACCGCTGTACGCGAAGTCCTTGACAACTCGTTTGATGAAACCGCTGGAGGGCACGGTAATTCGGTAACCGTCATCCTTAGAGGGGACTCCTCGGTAGAGGTCATCGACAACGGTCGCGGTATACCGCCAGACTTCGATGAGAAGGAAAAGCGAACAGGAATCGTCGCCGCGCTGAGTTTCATGAGTGGCGCTAAGTTCGACAACAACAGCGGTTCGGCAGGTTTGAACGGAATCGGCGTTGCGGCAACGAGCGCCATATCCGACCGTTTCGATGTCACCGTGTGGCGCGGCGGCAAGCAATACGTACAGTGCTTCCACCACGGTCGCCCTGGACACTTCGCAGGTGACGGGTTCGACGCCAAGGCGGACTTCAAGCGCGCGGACGGGGAACGCCTCAAACCAGGGAAGCCCCGCGACGACGCCCCCACCCACGGAACATCCGTACGGCTGGTGCTGGACCACACTGTCGCCGCTGACGCACCGTTCGACATCAACAACGTCCTGTTCCGCGCACACTGTTCGGCGCGTCTCATCCACGGCGTTACGCTGGTGGTCAAGGACGAGGGGTGGACCGAGGAAGTCAACCCGATCCTCCTGGGTACCGCGACGGGGGACTATGGTCCCGCTGCGCTGCTGGAGTTCATCAGTGCGTATCACAATCTGCCCGCCCGCCAGAACGTCATTGCGGTGGAGGGTGAAGCTGTCTTCGTCAACGTGCGCGGTGACACCACTTTCACCTATCGCGTCGCTGCCTTCCCTACGGACGCTGACGCGCGCGTATGGGGATTCGCCAACGGGGTGTACACCCCGAACGGTGGGTCGCACGTCCCTGCCACTACTCGTGGCATCGGCGCGGCGCTGGCGGAGCGTGTCTCCCGTCTTCGTGGTCTCGGACTTCAGAAAGGTGAAGAGGCTCCCAGTGCGGACGACTTCGCCGCCGTGTGTGCCGCCGCTGTCGCCGTCACCGCGCCCGAGGTGCACTTCTCAGGTCAGGCGAAGGAAGCCATCGAGTCGCGCAGCCTGGGACTCAACCTCGCCAAGGACATTGAGCGCCGCGTGTCCTTGTGGGCGGCAAGCCCTGCCAACAGCGACACGGTGACCGCGTGGGCGAAAATTGCGCTGGAGTACGCCCGCACCAAGCGCAGCGTGGAGTCCGCGAGGGCACGTGCCCGCACCAAGAGCCAGGCACGCTCGCTGGGCGAGAACCTGTCACTACCTGACAAGCTTCTCCCGTCGCGGGTGACAGGGCGCGGGTCGGGGGCGGAGCTGTTCATCTGTGAGGGTGACTCCGCGCTGGGCACCATCAAAGCGGCAAGGGACGCCACTTTTCAGGCGGCGTTCCCGCTCAAGGGAAAGCCGATGAACATTTACAACATGACGCTGGCCAAGGCGCGTGCCAACGTAGAGTTCGATTCCGTGGAGCGCATCCTCGGTGCAGGTGCCAAAGATCACTGCGACCCCGAAAAATGTCGTTACGACAGAATACTTTTCGCTTCAGACGCCGACCCCGATGGCGGCAACATCAACTCTTTGCTGGCGTGTATGTTCCTCGAAGCGTTCAAGCCCTTGGTGGAAGCGGGGATGGTGTACGCGACCCTGCCACCGCTGTTCGTGGTGAGCCAAGGTACCGAACGCATCTACTGCCAGACCGAAGACGACCGTGACGTGGCAGTAGCTGAACTGCGAAAGAAGCACCCGTCAAAGAAGATTGACGTGCAGCGCAACAAGGGTCTGGGCGAGATGAACGCCGATGATTTCTGGAACACCGTGCTCGACCCCGATCAACGTACTGTGCTGAAGATGACCGTCCCCGATCCCGAACACACTGAGGCGCTGCGTGGAGTGCTGTTCGGTGGCGCGGCGCAGGGACGCCGCGACTGGATTGCAGATATGAGCGTGCGCACCGATTTGTCCGAACTCGACCTGGGGGACTGACTGTTCTCGTCCCACACGAACGGTAGGCTGGGCGGTATGGAATACACAGCCACGTGGTCCGAGGAGTACCGCGAGTACATCGGTCTCGCAACTGGGTTTCCGTCGCTGTCATGGATCGCGCCTACGCAAGAGGACGCGCTTCGAGGCATACGAAGCCTTGTGGAAGAAACACGTCGAGGTATGGCGCTTGACGATTGCGCATTTTGCTTGGGACAGCGCGCGGCGGAGCGGCGATACGCGTACGAGAGTAATCCCTTCCCCAAGGATTATGCCCTGAGCACCCCTGAAGGGTGCGAATCCGCGTACGACTCAGACCATTGGCTGTGGGAAACAGGATATGTAATTGCTACGGATGCGGGCACTCCGGTACGTCGCACAAGAGGAGCGCGGTAATCAGCCGCCTGAAGAGGGGTTAGATACTGTACTGTGTACGTAACAGTCAGTCGTGAGGAGCGCGTAGTGACAGGTTCTTTCGGAGGGTACTCTCCGCTAGAGTTGTTGGCGTGCGTGTGGACCGACGACATGGCGCTGCGGTTTCCTGACGCGGACCACTCAGACTGCTTGGTGATCCTGCGCAATCTGGAGTTCGTCACGTGCCGCGACTGGCACTGCAACCGCTGCGGAGTGCACGTCCAGCCTTTGGTGCGCCACGGGTGTCCCGACAGGGCACCGTCGTGAAAGAGCTGCTGCCGTGGATTCTCCTGCCGTTCATGCCCTGCTTGCAGGTGGCGGTGTTTTTGGAAATAGTCAACCGTGTGGAACGCCGCAAGGTCAGCGCCATTCTTCGTGACGCTCGGGAAACGGCTGTAGAGCAGCGGGAAGTCAACGAGGACACCCCTCCTTGGATGCGCCGACTGGAAGACTCGGAACTGTGACGGTCTACGTGGACGACATGCGCATGCCTGCACGGGTGGGACGCCTCAACGCCAAGTGGTCACACCTCATGGCGGACACCGACGACGAGCTACACGAGTTCGCCGCGCGGCTCGGGCTGCGACGTTCGTGGCACCAGAAACCCGGAACACCTATTTCGCACTACGACGTGACCGACAGTAAGCGTGACGAAGCACTGAGACTGGGAGCAGTTCCCATCGGGTACCTGTCGCGAGAATCTATGGATTTGTTAGCGGGCAAGATGTCCGCGTTTCGAAAGGGAAACTGATGTCTCAAGTGTGGAGGGCACTGCCCTCTCGTATCAGAATCGTCCCCGCCGTTCTGGTGGTGGAAGGACGGGAGATACGCCGCGTGGTGTTCGGGCGTTCGCGCAGACATGCGCTGATGCGCGCCGCGTCATGGTCTACCGACAACGGTGCCAAGGTGCTGTTGTCGCCGAACCCGAAACGGACGTAACACTAGTTATCCGAACCTAACCGCACCTCCCGAGCACCTTGTAGCGCGTCAACTGATACGTAGGAGTATCAGTGCTAGGCTTGTGCAGCTAGCACTGATACCGAAGGACTGCGTTCTCATGCCTGTACCACCAGACACCGTAACCGTTTACGGTCTCTTGGGGTTTCAAAAGCACCCGCAGGTGGCTATGCAGTACAACAAAGCGTGGTTACATGAGACGTGTGACAGTGCTATCTACTTCCTGCGTCCCGAATGGCTGCCTTGCGGGATATGGATTGCCAACGGCTACACCTTCGAGACGGCGGTAGAGCTACACGTTCCCGTGAACAGTCAAGAAGCAATCACGGCGCTGAACAACTCCAAAGCGGAAGGACACATCACCGATGGCTGAAACTCTCTACCCGGAGCGGCAGCGCTGTAAGACCTGCGGGCACGGATTCAAGACACATGTGCTGGGCGGGCTGTTCTGCTCGTATCGGTGTGCCAAGCACCCCGATCCAGTCAAGGATGTGACGAAGGCACCGCGCGAGTGCGCGTACCCTCGCGGCGACGAAACCGTGTGGAAGCGTAAGTTCCGCTGCGAGAGTGAGATTCCTGAGTCCATCCGTTCCAAACCTGATGTGAGCGTGTACCTCTGCTCGCACTGCCTGTACCTACACACCGGAACCGCCGTGGCGCGCACCGTGAAAGCATCCAAGTCCATCGGGTCGATGGCAGAGCTTTCCGAGGTGTTGTCCAAGGCTCGCGGTAAGGCGGACCGCAAGGTGATTGCCAAGGCGGCGGGAATTCTTCCCATCCGCGTCAAGGAGTGGGAAGAGGGCGCTGCCAAGGCGGACCCCGCTGCGCTGTTCGCGCTACTCAAGCTCTACCGCATCAGCCTGTCAGTGGGATTCCGTTGACCTGGACGACCGACACCCTCGCGGTGCGCGTGTGGCACGGGGAGTGCCTTGATGCTATGCGCACACTTCCTAAATCCAGCGTGGATTCCATCGTCACCGACCCTCCGTACGGGCTGTCGGACTTCCCCGCCGCGAAGGTGGTGGACGCCATCACGAAGTGGGCTACAGTTGAAAGAGGTTACATACCCACAGGCACGGGGTTCATGGGGCGGACCTGGGACTCTTTCGTCCCGCCGCCGCTGGTCTGGGATGAGTGCCTTCGCGTCCTGAAACCAGGTGGGCACATGGCGGTGTTCGCAGGTGCGCGCACCGTGGACCTCATGGGGCTGTCCATCCGCATGTCAGGATTCGAGCTGAGGGACACCCTGGCGTGGATTCGCGGAGACGGAATGCCCAAGGGGCAGGAGGTGTCCCGTGCCATGACCCGCAAGGGATACGACGCTACAGACGCCGCGCAGTGGGAAGACTGGCACTCCGCGCTGAAGCCCTCCGTGGAGCCCATTGTCCTGGCGCGTAAGCCCCTCGAAGGTACACTCATCGAGAACGTGGCGTCCCACGGAACGGGTGCGATGAACATGGGAGCGTGCCGCATAGCGGCGTACGGGAGACCGCTGCTTGAGGTGTGCATCAACGGTAACCAGGACACCGGAGTGTTCAAGAACGGTAAGGGGTCTGTCTCGGTTGGTTCCACCGACCTTGGCAGGTTCCCCGCCAACGTGATCATGGACGAGGAAGCCGCCGCCGCAATGGATGAGCAGAGTGGGACGCTCACCTCGGGCAAGGAGAAGGTAGGCGGGCACTCGCGCAATCAACCTCCTGGTGAAGGAATCTTCGGCGGAGGCAAGGGGCTGTGGTCAGAGGCGGGCGACGCGGGGACGCTGTACGGCGACAGTGGCGGTGCATCGCGGTTCTTCTACTGCGCCAAAGCCCCTAAGCGGGAACGCCCGTCGTACACGGATGTTGACGGTAAAACGGTGTCCCACGTATCCGTGAAGCCGCTAACCCTCATGACGTGGCTGGTGAAGCTACTGACGCCGCCTGGCGGGAGAGTGCTGGACCCGTTCGCGGGAAGCGGCACCACCCTGGAAGCTGCCCTCGGTTCGGGGTTTCGTGTCGTAGGGTGCGAACAGGACGCTAAACATATACCGCTCATTGACCAGCGTGTAGCTCGCGTCTGGACCAACGACCCCGCTGACACCTGACACTCGCACCCGTCATATCAAGTTATCAATGGTATGATGGTGCGCATGAGCAAGGGTACACCATTTTCCGAAGCCTACCCTTCGTATCTAAGCCAGTGGCACCCCGATAACACCCTTCGCCCCGAGACCACTGCGGGCAGTTCCAACAAGAAGGTTCTCTGGCGCTGCGACGTTAACCCACGGCATGAATGGGAGGCATCTCCGAACGGCAGGTTCAAGTCCAACGGGAAAGTGATGGGGTGTCCCTACTGCACAGGAAGACTTGTCGATGCAGGGGTTAACGACCTCGCAACACAGTTTCCCGACGTAGCAAGCCAATGGTCACACCGTAACTCACTGCTCCCGACAGAGGTGCACGCTTTCTCAAACAAGAAGTTCTGGTGGACAGGGGACTGCGGACATGAGTGGGACGCCCCTGTAATCGGGAGAACACGGCAACACAACGGGTGCCCATACTGCTCAGGGCATCGTGCGCTGAAAGGGTTCAATGACCTAGCTTCCCTTCGTCCTGACCTGGCAGCAGAGTGGGCTGACCCCCGCGATGTAACCACCGTGACCAGTGGGTCTGCCTACATGGCGGTATGGTGCGGAACCATATGTGGGCATACATGGGAGTCACGGGTGACTACGCGGGTTAAGGGAGGAGGGTGCCCATACTGCTCAGGGCATCGTGTGTTAACCGGGTTCAACGACCTCGCTTCGCAGCGACCGGACCTAGCTGCCATGTGGAGCAGGTCAAACTCACGGCGCGCTGACGAAGTGACACTCGGTTCGGCGCTCATGGTGGAATGGGCATGCGACAAGGGACACCTCACTCTGGCAAGAGTAATTGAGAAGGTATCGAGCGCATCATCCTGTCCTGTGTGCGACGGAACCGTTACTATCAAAGGGGTAACTGACTTCGCCTTCAAGCACCCTGAACTGGTAAAACAGTGGGTAAGAGGTAGTAAGCACCCCTCCGAAGTGCGCCCCATGTCAAGCGAATCCGCCGTGTGGAGATGTGCTAAAGGGCATGAGTGGGACGCCCCGTTTCATCGGAGGGCAGCAGGGCATGGATGTCCGTTCTGTGCAGGACAGCGTGCAATAGAAGGGGTCAACGACCTTGCGTCGCGCTTCCCCGCTCTTGTCGCTGAGTGGCACGCGGACAACAAAGTTGATCCGTCACGTGTGGCACGTTCAAGTTCTACCGTGTACAAGTGGGTGTGTAGTGAGGGGCATACCTGGGAGGTCAGCCCGAATCAACGAACGTCTCACCGTGAAGGTATCACCGGATGCCCTGTGTGCTGGTCGCAGGGACGTTCACAAATGGAGCATGACATGGTGTCATTCATTAAGTCGGTGTACTCAGGAGAAGTCTTTCAGCACCACAAAATTGGGCGTTTCGAGCTTGACACGTACCTTCCTGGTGCGGGTATAGCGTTCGAGTTCAATGGAGTCCACTGGCATAGTGAGGCTCGTGGTAGGAGCAAGGGTGCACATCTACGGAAGTTAAATGTGTGTCGCGACAACGGTATTTACCTGATACAGGTGTGGGAAGACGACTGGCGCGACCGCCGTGCGGTAGTGGAGCGTCTCATTTCCCATAAATTGAACGTGTCAAGCGCGCCGCGCATCGGAGCACGTCGCACCTCCATCGTGAGTGTTACACCAGCTACGGCGCGAAAGTTCCTTGATGAAAACCACATCCAAGGATTCATCGGCGGGACACATTACGATGCGCTGGTCACCGCTAGCGGGGAGGTTGTTGCGGTAGCCGTAACCACTCACCTACAGCACGGCGTACGGTTGGACAGATACGCCACATCCTTGGTTGTGCAAGGAGGTTTCAGCAAGATACTCAGAGTTATAAAGGAACGCGCTAATCTCAACGGTTGCCGTACTGTGTTCACGTTCTCGGACAACGAAATAAGTGACGGTAACCTATACTCCAAAAATGGGTTCACCGCGTCGCGGGAGCTGGACCCGGACTACATGTACGTGTATAAAGCCACAAGGGCGCACAAGTTCCTGTTCCGAAAGGAACGGTTCCGAAGAGATGCGTCTCTCAAGTACACCCCAGACATGACGGAAGCTGAGCTAGCTTCGCTGAACGGTATTCCACGGGTGTGGGACTCAGGGAAAATACGTTGGGAACTAGAAGTCGTGCCGTCATGAGCAGGACGCGGCGGTTCGCGGTGTGTCGTGGGAGAAACATGTGAGATGCTGGTACCCGCATATGGTCGAAGGAGATACGTAAGTGACATCCGCAGCAGTCGCCAGCGAGCATGTAGCCGCTGACGTGAGGGACACCCCAGTAGAGGCTTATTGGGAGACGTACCAGTTGGTTTATTCCCTGTACACATTGTCCGACAGGGCGATTCCGTCTGCTCTCGACGGTCTCAAGCCCGTGCAGCGGCGACTGCTGTACCAAATGCACTTGAGCAAGCTGATCCCAGGTGCCAAGCCATCGAAATCGTCCAAGGTGTGTTCATCCGTTTCAGGTAACCTTCACCCCCACGGGGACGTATCCGTGTACGGCGCGGCGGCTCTTCTCGCGGCGCACTTCCAGCGGGTGCGCCTGGTGGACGGACAAGGGTCGTTCCCTCGCGTACAGGGCGACATTCCCGCGTCTGCCCGCTACACCGAGATGCGGCTGTCACCCGAGGGATATGAGCTGGTTCGTGAGCTGACTGAGCACAGCGTCACCATGGTGCCATCGTTCGACGGGGAGCTGTTGGAGCCCACGGTGCTGCCGTCACGCTTCCCTGTCCTTCTGGTCAACGGCGCGGTCGG